>Ga0207695_10000136_pt1 | contig 217596 bp, 192 predicted proteins | sample KBSC54metaG_FD_184354 | JGI IMG/M metagenome (GOLD analysis project Ga0207695, IMG submission 184354) | Corn rhizosphere microbial communities from Kellogg Biological Station, Michigan, USA - KBS C5-4 metaG (SPAdes) (version 2) | ecosystem: Host-associated > Plants > Roots > Rhizosphere >...
GCTGGTCGCATGGAAGGCGTCCGTTCTTCGCCATGGCCGACATCGAAGAGAATGCGCGGCGCAAGGCTGCCGGCAAAAAGGAGATCCCGCTCTCGCCCATCGCGGTCGAGGTCGTGCGCCGGATCGAACAGCGCATCGCGGGCGGCTTACGGCGGTCCCGGCTATCGTAGCGGCATCTTATCTGCTCTAAGGCCGCGCGAAAGGCCGATATCGGTTCCTGGCTAGGAGCCGAGCACTGGGGGCGCCTCTGCTGCGCATCGGGTGATGGCCGCCAGCGTGAACCATGCCTCTCAGCCCAGCCCACTAGGCCAGAACGGCATCTCCTTCATCCGCGCAAACGCATCGGCAAGCACGAACTTCGCGTGCTCCCGAACCTACCCCCAACAGATGCGGTAGCAGAAGCTCAAGCACTAACGTTGCCCCGCAACTGAAAATCTCGTCGCGGCGTTGATATTAGATCGATCCAATTAGCAGCAACGCGGCCACCTTCTGTGCTCATCGGACATGGTCGCACACGCGGAGGCCGGGAATTAAGCCGCAACACCGACCGACCACGTAGACCGAGCAAGGTTATCCGAGAGATCGAAGACCGGCTCGCCGAGCTTGAGCGGATACGGCAATGCCTCGCGCGCGAAATGACCGGTGCGACCGAGGCCGCCCAACTGAGGCGGCCGCTGACTTGGAGTCGGCTTCGTATTGCTACGCTACGCTGCGCTGAGCGCCAGCTTGTCCTTGCGGCGGTAGGCGAGGAAACCGAGCCCACAGAAGCCTAGAAGCAGCATGACCCATGTTGAGCTCTCAGGAACGGCACCTACGCTATTCCCAATTCCAGCGCTAAAATCGAACTGGTAGAGGCTCGGGTCACCGCTCGCGATGCTAAATTGCGGGTCCACAAAGGCGGACAATGTTTCCGTGCCTCCTCCCAAATTTCCTGAAATGCCCGAGCTTAAATAGCCTGATAGCAACACGCTGTAGAGCGTATTTGTCTGGAACACATAAGTTCCTGTTTCGACGAAAGTATTTGAAGCGGGGCCAGCATAGTTTCCCCCATACGCATTCAAATAGGCGGTGTCGGCAAGAACTTGACCCCCGCCTACTTTAGTTACGGAGAAATTTGCCTGCGCAATGTTGTTTGAGTATGCGCCTGCGGCCGCGGCCAAGACTGAAGCACCCCCGCTCGCATTAATCTTCACCGAAACAGAGCCGGGAGCTCCCAATACCTCCATGAAGTAGTTTATTGAAGGGTTTAACAAAAAATCTGCAAGAACACCGTTACGGGCAGCGTTCGTCTCAGAGGCCGTGAGATAGATGCTTGGCGACGGTTGCTGAGAAATAGTAATCGAACCACTCGCAGACGCTGCATTCGTTAAGTTTACAGGCGGAATAGCACTGCCGATTGTACCATCCGAGATCAGCGGCACTTGCCCAGTGTTTCCCAAAACCGTTCCTGGGACCGCTGGCTTGTTGACCGTCACGTTTTGCGGAGCACATGAGAAGTTGCGGCAAATATACCCACTAGCGTCCAAGGTCATGGAGCCAGCGTATGTTGCAGGCCCCGGCGACGAAGGTGTGATAGTTACGGCATTGGCTCCAGTTAAAGCTAGCGTCCAGGCTAGCGCGGCAACTGCGGCGGGAAGAACTCTCATCATAACCCCCCATTCGAATTCGACTAAATATTGATTAACGTACTTCCAACGCTTCACTGTTTACCAAAAATTAAATAGCGTCAATCTCCGGACCGATAAACATCAGGCAGAACGCTAATACTCTTAAACGCCGAGCATGTGCTCGCCGCCGGAGCGCAAGCGATTCTTCCCGGTTATTTCTTCCGGAGAGGCACACCGAGGCGGTGGAAGTAGTCGACGACACGGCCGGATTTCAGCGAGCGGTACTTGTACGTTTGCGCAAGCGGTCCAACCGGAGCCACATTAGGCACATTCGTACAACGCATCGTCCCTGGTCGGTAGCCATCGGCGCTGCCAGGTCAGTCGCAGTTTGACTATAGCGGGTGCTGAATGAGCCGACTTCAAAAGTTTGTAGAGCAAGGCGCCTACGGCCAGCGGCCCGGCCACTCTGCGTACGCCTTGAATGCCACCATCTTACGGGAGCCGACCAAGGGTCTCGTCTTGGTGACGCAATCTTGCAGGATCCTGGTCTGAAGAGATGTTTTCGCAGGACCATCAATAATGGCTGCGCGATCGTGGCGCGCTAGTTCGCGCGCCGCATCAATTCTTCGATCATCGCCACTTTCTTGGACGCGATTAAATCCGAGTAGCGGATCGCCTGCTCAACGCCCTCGTCGCCTTGTAGGGTACATTCCACTCGCGCACCTCGCGAAGCTGCGCCATCTCTTCGAAGGCCTGCTAAAGCGCTGCGACAGCGGCGAGCTGCAAGCGGTCACTGGCATCAATCTCGCAAACGCGGTTCAAGCCGTCCAAGACGAGTTAGCGATCATCGAGGCTGGGCTCGACGAGCCCAAGCCACCGCCAGGCTTATTGGCGGAGAACGAATACCGCTGAAACCAAAGACCGCCCGGAGGCAGTCTCTGTATTTCTCGCTGATTATCGAAATCAGACGACGTTAAGCGCGGGCGGCTTATTGCGGCGACGATGGGCCATAAATCCAAGACCGCAGAAGCCGAGGATAAACGTCCGCAGCGACGAAGGCCGCCAACGTAACCGTATAGATTTTGTTTGCCGTAACATCGAACGGCTGGTTAGTGGTTGACCAAGATGTATTGAAGTCTGCTGACGGAGAATAAAGACCGTTGGACAGATACTTGCCCAGCACAAGCGTTTATCCGTTTGCATTCGACGTCTGGAACGGATCAATAGTGAGTTGTGATCGCGCTGCTTCGCTTGCAGCGGTCAAAGCGCCTGTTCCTGTAATGCCGCCGGCTGCTGTAATGTCCGAGATGACGCTCCGATTCTGATGCGCAAGGACCTCAAAGTAATAGCTCACGCGACGGCTTGCAGCTGCTGAAATATGCCCACTGGCCACATAGCTTGTTCCAGCCTGTAGATCGATTGAAGCTTGAACAGATGGCGAAGCACTGGCGATGAATGTGGTGTGTCCTACGCCTCCGTCCGCAAATGTGATCGATGTTGACGTCGTTCTAAACTGGTTCGTGGGAGTGAAGTTTCCGCTGCAGCAATTGCTGGCGCCTTTACCTCCCGATGGCCCACCTACGACAATGCCATCTGGCAAAACAACGACTGTGTCTGCAAATGCATTCACGCAGGAAATGGCCGACGCACCAAACGTCATGACAGCAAGTCCGGACTTAACTCCTGTATTTTCGATCCGGAGCATAAAATCACCTGTTGAACAAATGGAATTAGATCCAAATATTTTCATATCTCGTTATGGTCATCAACCAATCCGTGTATTTAGAGACCACGCGCAATCTCCCGCTGCACCAAGCGCGTGAGCAGGCTTTCACCGGCTGCTGCGAGCAGCGATATGCGCAAGTTGCCTCTGATCGTCTTCGGCATCTGCTTCTTGATTGTGCTACTTGCAGCGATCGTCTCATGCGGAACGGTGCTGCGTAGGCTTCCAGCCGGCAGGTCTGCGGCCCACGCGGTCGGCCCCCCCTTGATCTCCCCCCGAACTTAAGGAAGTCTGTGACCCTTCCAGATCAAGGGTTGTTGCGTCATGAGTATTGAGAAGCTGAGCGACGAGAGCATCCTCCGTCTCTACGAAAACATCCGCGCCCAGGCCGCTGCCGATCGCGCCCTAGGCGGGCGGCACCATCTCCTCGGTGACACTGCCAGACAACGCGCCGAAGTCCTCCGCGAGCAGATTGATCGCCGCCGACTTCGGGCCGGTCGGATCGACTGGTAGCATCGAGCGGTGCCGCCGACACATAGAGGGACCTTGGGCGGCGACATCAACGGCCCCGTTTCTGTCGAAGAACGGCTGCCGTGCGACCGGAGCCGAATTCGGCGCTAGACTAGCATCCGGTATGCGATCGAGCGAGGCTGGTTGGACCAGCACGAGAGTGGCACCTATGTGCAGCTGCTGCTGACAGGCGCGGATCTGTTTCAGCGTTAGTAGAGTGCTGCCTGGCCTAAGCCCCCCCCTTGAGAATTGACGGGGCACAAAAGACGACGGCCCCAGCCTTGAGCAAAGCTGGAGTCGTCGTTGTCGGCAGGCCCGACTGGTTTACGAAATCAAGTATGATGGCTTTCGCCTACGTGTCGAGCGCAATGGCAAGAACGTCAAGTCGTTTACCGGCAACGACCACGACTGGACCAAGCGCTTCCCCTGGGGTAGTCGAGGCTGCGCTGAAGGGCCGCGAGCAGCAGTTCGCGATCGACGGCGAGGCCGTTGTGCTTGGCGTCGACGGCGTCTCCGATTTCAACTCGCTACATTCGCGCAAGAATGATCACGAGGACCAGCTCTACGCCTTCGACATCCTCGCTTTCGGCGGCGAGGATCTACGGCCACTACCACTGACCATGCGCAAGACCAATCAGGCGCGCCTGCTGCGCGGCCGGACGGACAGCATATTCGTGGCGCCATTTGAGCCAGGCGAGATTGGGCCGGAGCTGTTCGGCGCCGCCTGCCGCATGGGCCTCGAGGGCCTGATCTCGAAACGACGCGACCGGCACTATGGCGCCGGCCGACCGAGGGACTGAACCGCACGCATCCGGCGATGACCAGAGAGTTTTAGAGAAACACGAGCGGCAAGGTCCCCTCTGCTAAGGTCCAATAAATCGCTATTTAATGACATTGACTCGAAACAAAATTTCCGTAAAAATACGGCGCTATTAATATTATTATATAGTGGGAGTGGATAATGAGAATGAAATTCCTGGCTGCCTTTGTCCTACTATCTGTAATGACCGGTGCGGCTAGCGCGAGCTCGCTGACAATCAACTACTATTCGGTCCCTGGCAACGTGAACGGGGATTTTGGACCCTGCTGTTCTTCGCCGGGCGCTGCTACCCTTCCCAACATTAACGTCGGTGACGCCCTCGGCCCCAACGGGCTGCCAGTGTCCGTTGGCGGACTAAATCCGGTCGTTTCGGTCGATTCTTTCGGTCAAATCCAGTGGTGGACAAACTACACCGGCACGCAAGTTGTGTCGCTGCCGTATAGCAACGGGACCATGTTTACTCCGAATGGGACCGGTAGCAACAACTCTTCTTCGTATCAAACGGCCATTGCGCTCGGAACGATCACTGGCGCCAACACCGATGCCAAGCTGACTGTCACGGGTGACGACGACGTTCTGGTCTATCTGAACGAGCACTATGTTGGTGGCGTGCCCGGCGTACACGGGGCGAGCTCCACGCAGATCGACCTTGGTGTGCTCAGCGCTCAAGACTATGCACTGAAAATCTTTTATGCAGATCGCGCTCAAGTCGCGGCAGTTTTCGGTGTTGGCATCGATGGCGCCTCAGTCAGCGCCGTGCCGGAGCCTTCGACCTGGGCAATGATGATCTTGGGCTTCTTCGGCGTCGGTTTTGTGGCCTACCGCCGGCAGAGCCACGGTCTCCGTATCGCCTGATCCGATATACCAGACCACAACAGGAGGGCCGCTGCCAAAGCGGCCTTCCTTCGCTGCAACTCGCAGCTGCCATGATCTTATGGGGCCGGGCGTGTGAAAGCAGATCGCATTGAGAATTCTGAGCTTGGCGAACTCTGGTTGATCTACTCTGGCATTCGATCGCAGCTAACCGCGCGGATCGAAGCGGAGGTCAGCCTTATCGAAAGCGCCTCACCGCTGTAGGCAACGAGCAGCATGGAGAGCTCTTGACAATGGTCAAGGCTGCCTCAAATGCAAAACGCGGTCGACGAAAATAGAAGCCTTCGGCGACTCTCAGGGCCACGTACTTTCACCTGCAAAAATGCTTCGCGAGCATGATCGCCATCGGGCTTTGACCCCGCTCGCGCGCCAGATCTCGGCCGCAGGCCGGCTCCCAGCCTCGACCAGCAACGCGCGCGCACCGGCGCAGAATGCCGGCAGCTCCACGCATTGGAAGCCCTCCGCCATCGCGGCGTAACGGATTGAGCCGAAGTAAGCATAGTAATCGCAGTCGGCCGCGCGCGTGGGCGCGACCGCGAGCGTGCTGGCGGCGATCGCCGCGGCTTAGAAGTTGCGGCGCTTGTGGAATCGCGTGTCGCCGAGCCGGTTGATGCTCTTCAGGATCTCGCGCAAGAGCTCGATGGAATGCTCGCTGTGTTTGACTCGCTCAAAGCTGTTCTTCTCGAGGTGACCGAGTTCCTTGTAGGCCTCCCACTGACATCGCTTCTCCTCGTCTCTTTACCGGATGACGGGTGGGGTTGATCGGCATTGCATCTGGTCGAATCAGAGAAGACCGACGCTTATGATCGATTGCAGCTTATGCGCGGACTGCGCCCGATCTCGAACAGCCTCTTGAAGCGCGCCAAATTCCAACAAAGAAGCCAAGCCACAAGACCGAACCCGACTTTCGTTTTGATATCCCTTTGAACTAGGCGGATGAAAGCCTATGACAGGGATGACGTCTAGTCCGAAATCCTAGATAGCATCCTCAGGTCGCGCGATTACCTGTACTTTCCATTTCATCTGCGGCTGGCTTTGTCGCACACAGAACCGCCCATCGATGACGGGTAGCTTGAGGACAGAGCTTCTCAGGTTGCGACAACAGCTTTGCATGCTGTCGGGAAATCCCGGCTGATAAACATACAGCCGGGCGTAAAACGGCTCGACCGAAATCAGCAAATCAATCGACTTAATGGCGTGGGGGATCTTGCCGCTGAGATCGACCAACCGATCTCCTGGATTGCAAGCGAGCGCTAGCAAGACGAAGAAAAAATCCATTCCTGAGCGTATCCGGAAAAGACTAGAGGGTCAGCGGCAAAAGCCATTCTGGCGGAATGTCATTGAATTGTCGCGCCTCCGTCATGAATTACAATGTATTGCCATCCCCACATTCTTTGGGGGGATTAAATGTTTAAAGTAAAATCAATGTGGCAGGTTGCCGCGTATTCGGTCAGCACCCTCGCCATCATGGCCTACAACGGGACAAGTCGCGGCGCCGTCTTTATCCCCAACGATCTCGTCATCAGCACGGTTTCGGGCAGTGCGCTTGACAGCGCTTCCCCGATTACCCTGCAGCAGTTCAGCCTCTCAAACGGCGGCAAAACAGCAACAGCTGCCGGTACGCTCGTTCTTCCGCAAACATCAGTTGGCTCAAACTCGGCGATATCGGGGGAATACGGGTCGGCTTCCGAAGGAATTCTGCAGCGTTCAGCGAACGGACAATACCTCACCATGATGGGCTATGGGGTCAACGCGTCCACGTTCAATTCTGCCCCGCTGGCGACTTACGGAACCAACGCGTTGGGACAAACCACCAGCCTCTCGGCAGCTAACCAAACAGGAACACCGGTGACTACCGTGTCGCGAGTGGTGGCACTGATTGGCGCCAACGGCTCTGTCGACACTTCCACGGCATTGACGGGGGTATTTAACCAGAACAATCCGCGGAGTGTGGCGACCGTCGATGGCACCTCCTTCTATGTCTCGGGCCAGGCGTCTTCCAAGACCGATCCAACCCAGGGCGTATTCCTTGCTTCACGCGGTGCAACGACGGCAACCGTCATCGATAACAGTAGCGACACGAGGGTTGTATCTATCGCCAACCTTGGGTCGGGAAATACCCTGTTCGTGTCACGCGACGTCAATCCACCCGGAAGTGGCGCACAGAATCTTACAAATGTCAGCAGTCTCACGAATAGCTCTGGCGGTCTGCCCACCAGCGCCAATGGCTTGAAGACCACTCATTTGACGCCACCAGCATCCCCATTCTCGTCGGGCGGCAACAACGGGTCGATCAACTTAACGGCCGCACTTGCCAACGGCGTCAATAACACGCGTATCGGCTCCTTCGTGTATCTAAGCCCGGAGCAATATTTCTTCGCCAATTCGACGACGTTGTATGTTGCGGATAGTGGCCAGCCGAAGAACGGCAACGCGAACAAGGCCGCGTTGGGCGAGGGAGGCCTCCAAAAGTGGAGCCTGGTGAACGGCTCATGGGTGCTCGACTATGATCTCGTCAACGGACTGCATCTGGTCAATAACGCCAACGCAAACTCGAATACACCGACCGCGCCAGGCGTCACTGGGCTCCTGGGACTGACCGGAATGGTCGTCGGAAATCAGGTTGAGCTGTTTGCAACGAGCTATGGGCTCAATGAACTCTCGTCGAGCTTTCTCTACGAGATCACTGACAGTCTTTCCTTTACGACCGCCTCGCAGTCTCAAGGCGAGCAATTTTCCGTACTTTATTCGGGAGATAGCCAGACCTCAATCCGAGGCGTTGCATTCGCACCTGTTGCCGCGGTCCCGGAAACGTCCACATGGGCGATGATGATCCTTGGCCTCGGCGGGATCGGCTTGCTGGCCTATCGTCGTAAAAAACAACCCGCGTTAAGTTCGATCTGACTCCGAGCAATCTCTAAATTAATCGAAGGCGCCTTCTCGTCCTCTCCTGGACGGTCACCGTCGTGAGGCTCATCGATCAAGGCATTATGATGGTAGCCGAAATTTTGGGAGCTGAAGGTGTCACGGTTGCGGTCCATAAGTACCTTGAGAAATCGATCAAGAGCACGGGTGCCTAAGCCGAAGCCTGTGCACCCCATGTTTTTGCGACGGACCGGGAAAATAAAGTAGATCGGCTGACAATGACCCGGCCGGCATTCGGCGACCTCTCGCTGAATTGGTAGAAATGGCCTGAGGATTAATGACCAGCTGCGCGGTATCTAGAGCGTTCTTCCTCTGTTGGAGCACGATCTCGGTAACAAATGGGACCTCCACTGTGCCGACCTTTGTTAAAAGTCACATGCCATCCATCGCGAACCATCTGCGCTTTTCCATCTAAATGCCAACCAGCATCGGCAAGATGGTTCCGGCCTCTTTGGATTCCCTTGTCACACGTGCAAGCAAACACCCACCGGCGTTGAATGCGAGCAAAAGGTCATCCCAGCAGGTTCGTTGGCTTGGATTTGTATCAACATTGGGTCTTCAATTTCGCGAAAGCAAATAGCATCGCATTCATCCGACCCGTTCGCCATCTGCACATAAACGCCGTTGTCGATGTATTCAGGGTTCGCGCGAACATCATCAGCGAACGAAGATAGCCAACAAACAACATCACTAGAGACAGGGTCGCTTCATAAATGCCTTCCTTTGATCAAGGGGTTGAAAACAGCTGAGCTTGCACAAGATATGCCTCTCCCAATAAGGGTTATTCGCCCCGTTGCGGCAGATTGAAAAGTCTCCTTTTTCAATCCTCCGAATCAATAGCGCAATCCAGCACGCGATCGCTGCAATTAGCCGTCGTCCGACGGTGGCCAGCTTAGGTCCGCAAGGCAGTCCCCCGCCGGAAAGGAAAAAGCCGCCCTAAGGCGGCTTTCAATGTAGATAGCGACGATGATGGTCAGGCGGCCATCAGTGATGGCTTCGACCTCCGACGATACGATATGAACCCAAGGCCACCAAATCCTAAAATAAGCATTGCCCACGTGCTTGGTTCGGGAACCGCGGTAATCGCAGTCATCGTGCCGGTGAACGGACCATTTGCGGTGAAAGTGACTTGGGTGACGAATGCGGTCGAATTGTTGGGGTCGAGACCCAAGTTTGGATCAATTCCCAATATCTCAAACCTGCTAACGCCGCCCTGAGCGAAGGTGAACAAGGTGTTCGCGATGAGATCTTGCGCAAATTGGTAAGAAGAACCGTTCCAGAGATAGAGCCCGTAAGGATGGGACATTCCCAGGTCCGGCAGTTTGACTGACGCGAAGTTCGGATTTCCATCGCCGACCGCGAAAATGTAACCGAGGGCGACAGCGGGGTCTAGGTTCACGGACTGACCATGGCTCACGTCGATGTTGAAGCTGTAAACCGTTTGCCCCACGGAGTTGACCGACGAGACAGGCACCTGCACAGGTCCGCTAAATTGCGAAACGGCGTTGGGATGAAAATCAAAAAAGCTCTGAGAGCTCGCACCGGTTGTCGCGTTGGTCGAGGGGACCCGATAGTCATCACGTATCACAACGCCGTAGTGGCCATTCGGATTCAGATTGGCCGAGCTCGGAATGGTGAAGGTGGTTTGATGGGACGTAAGATCCTGCCTGAAAATGGTCTGTCTGTTGTGATCGAGATCAATGATAAAAATCTTTGTGTTCTGATTGTAACCATTCGGTGGATTGAACGCCGGCGCGTTCCAGGAAAGTGTCGGAGTCGTTGTCGCGTTGGAGGTGCCGCTGATGGTTATCCCGGTGATGAAGGGAGGCACTCCGATCGTCGGATCAATCGCAAGAGTATTGACCTGCACGGTATTCGTATAGCCTGGGTTGCTGACGGAAAGATTCCAAGACCCGAGGAGGTTCGAGTTATAGGCAATCGTCCTATCGAACAAATTCGGGTCAGGAATGGAGTTATTGTAGGGGACGTTAAAAGTGACGGTGTTTCCTCCAACGGTTTGCGTTGCGGTCACCGTCGTGCCGTTGCCAAAGGCGAGATTGGCATTTGAACCGGCCGGGTGAAACCGTCCTCCAAATTCCAGAAACTGAGATCTGACGGGCTGGCCGAATGCGACGTTGCTGGAGTTGTATCCAATGAAGTTGAAGGTGCCAGGAAACCCCGACACACCAGAATTCTCCACGATGGTGTTGGCTTGGGCGATTGCCGGCGCAAGAATCAATGTCGCAATGCAAATTGAACGGCGCACAGGTCACCTCCAAATGAAACAACAATTAATCGGGTTATGCGAATATATTAAATCGTTTCTAAGTTGCGCCTAAATGCGACAATCTGTCAATCGTTGTTTCTGCTCACGTCTGTCAGTAGCGTCTCCGCCTGGATTGGAACCGCGCCAGCTGCGGTGAACGTTTGACCTCGCGCAGCCGCCGCCATGTCGTGCAAGGCGCGCACGACCGCCTCACGCTGGGCTCGCGTGATACGCTGCAATGCGGCACGAACACCGTTCTCGCCGTCCTTCATTGCGATCGAGGTCAATTCGGAGTCCCGTGCCATCGGCCCGTCCACGACGTCGGCGATGCGGTTCGCCGATCCTCGGCGACAGCGTTGAATTCGGCGACCGGCAGCAGATTGCCGTCGGCATCGACGAAGTCGTTCACGCCCTTCGAGCGTGTGTTCGCCGGGATACTCGTCGAACTCAGGCTACCTCCAGCCTGGGACTTGATCGGCACAGGGCCACGGCCGGCAACGTTGATCGTCTGACCAGTGGCTGTAGACGCGTTCTGAAAATAGAGCTGAATCACCTCGCCATGCGTGTAAGCGGCGGGAGTATCGGGCGCTCCACCGGCGAGAATGTAGCTATTCGTGCCCGTCGCACCACCAGCCCGGCAGCCTGGAAGCCATCCCGAGCTAGCTGTTCCGAAAAAGATCGAACTAGACCATGCCGGAGAGTAACGCTTCTGGGTAATTTTGCAGCTGTCATTGACGCCGTAAAGCGCCGAGCATTCGCACAGGCTCGGGATTGATCGCCTTCCACGCGTTGATGAAATCATCGGACCAGAGATCGCCCGGAGTCGTCGGATTCGCACAAGACGCATAGTCTGCTTTCCGGCGGAAGATAAGCTGCGTCATATTGGAGAACGTCGATCCAGAAACATAATTCAGCGTGAGCGAAAAGATAGCGCTGCCAGCACGCGTATCTTCAACGTGCCCGTCAGTGCCGCCCACACTCAGATTAAGCGACGTGCTGCCCTTCACAACGAGCAGGGGTCGCTGATGACCGTGAACCCTGGCGCCCCTCTGGCAATTCGAATGGCCCCAGACGCGCCGTTGGATGCCGTCCCTTTCCACGCCAGGACAAACACCTCGCTTCCGCTCACATTGGAAGGCAGCCCAAATTTGAACTGACGAGTAATCTCAAGACGGCCGAAACATTAGGTCTTGAAGTGCCTCAAACGTTGCTTTCTGGCGCAGATGGAATCATTCAGTCGTTCATCTACGTCATTGAAATGAAGTCGGTAAACGGCCCATGCGCGAAGTGGCGACATGCCTCATTGAGGCTCGCACTCTTAGAACAAGCGGACCCGATATCCTCAACATGAGTTCTTCCGCGTGCGGCCCATCAGCAACTCCGGAGAACGTCCGCGATTGGGCCGTAGTTGAGGGTTGACCGGACATCAGCCGGCCGGCCGCTTGATGGGGACATGCTCTAGGCAGGCGAATGAACGATACTGCGCCGTCCAAATGCAGGAAATGACCGGAGAGACCGATCAGCATTGTCCCAAGCAACCTCATTTTGCTCGCAATCAAGATCTGCGATCACATCTTCGAAGGCAGAGATTGCTTGTTGAAGAGCAGCGATTTGCCTTATTTCATCTTCGTGTATCTCACCCACGCGGCTCCTTAACGACACAACGAGTTCTCGCCGGCGCTCCTTCAATTGAACGAGCGGCAAACCATGATCGGCCGGATAGTTCATCTGGATATCTCCGTTGCTAAGCATTTCAAGCTTAAGCGAGACCTGCTGAAACTGCATTGAAACTGCTGCTCAACTTTTATGCTTCTGGCATTTTGACGAGCTATGGGCTTCAATCTCGTTGAGAGTAGCAACACGGCCTGTTCAAATGTTCCAGGTCGATCGACAAGCCGCCAAAGAGCCAGCAGGCCACAAATGCTTCGCGATGTGAGCGGTCTCTTAATGAGCTGAAGCGAGCTCGCCTTAATTGAGATGTTGCCGCACGCTCTTCATTTGCCAGCATCAAATTGCGTCTGGCCGCCCAATAACCTTGGACTTTAGCCCTGGATTTTAGCCTTGGACCTTAGCCTCGGACTTTTCCCTGACGTCGATAGCAACGGCAACTCCGTTGGCTTACCGACAAAGCATCGCCGGCCGTCGAAACGTCGCCGCGCAGTAAGGTTGACGAGTTAGGTTAAATCCCGAGTCTTCTTGTTTGCTCTGCAAGCGGCGCTAATGCTTCGTCCATGAGCAAAAAGCAAACCACGCCTTCTGATAGCCGGCTGCAATCCGCAGCGCTCGGTCGCCTGTACGAAGACGTACTCAAGCTGAGGCAGCAAGTCGAGGCAGAGCAAGCACGAGCACATGCGATCAAGGCAAAAACTCAGCCGCGCGTTCAATTGGCACACGCCAAATAAACAGCTTACCCAGGTGTCGATGCCAAGCAGTCGAACGGCCGTCTGTTGGGCAACATCCTTTGTTGTTCAGACACTTCGATACTGCCGCGCGGCCGCCTCGCGCCACACGATTAGGTAAGTCGCACGAAAACGCATCAGTGCAGACTAGTCGTGCGAGACACGTAAATCTTCGTCATCGCCCCTTCGCATCGCACACACAACTCTCTGGGCGAGGACCGCATCATTGGCTGCGTTTCCGTCAGCAGCGCCGTCGCTTGGCGGCGCTCGCAGTCGCGAAAGCTCAGAAAGGGACTTTAGGGTCAGTTTTGGCTTGAGGCGCATACCGCCAGAACGCAAAAAAGACATTGGACTATCCAGTGCGTAAAAACTGGAGTGTAACGGCTTCGCCGCTGCCGTCAATTCAGTCAGACGTAGGGATAACGGCTATCGGAACTGATGGAGTCGCTCGAGCCGCTCCCCACTCTGGCAACTAATCCGCGTGCAGCGCATCTCGAACATTCATCGCTGCGTACGATATCCCCGGAAGTCGGCGAGTTGCCCTTATCGAACGCCAGCTATTCGGGCCTCCTACGCCAATACCTATCCTGAATAGGAAGAGACGTCAGCCACGTCACCCGTTGTCAGCCCAAGCGCGGTTCGCGCTTGCAGCGGAAGTCGCTTTCTTGGTCCCCTTCCCGGTCGGCCCGAGTGAGTAGACATTGTATTCGCCCTGCTCGGTGACCGAATACTGATAGGGTCGTCCCCAGGGATCCTGCAGGGTCTTGGCGTTCTTTAAATAGGGGCCATTCCAACGCGGGGCTTCCGGGGTCGCTTCTACCAAAGCCCTCAATCCGGCGCTCGAGCTGGGATAGGAACCGTTCTCCACATAGTACATCTCAAGCGCCGTGTTGATGTTCTCAATCTGGAGCTGAGCAGATTGCGTCTTGGCTTTCCCGAAGTAGCCCATCACTTGCGGTGTTGCCATGGCCGTCAGAGCCGCGAGGATACCCATCACGACGAGCAGTTCGAGCAGCGTATAGCCGGCCACCGCCGATCGCCGCTTAACATAACGAAGCGCTTTAAAGCGCCGCGCTGAAGATTTGTGTGTGTCGACGGCCATGATGCCCCCCAAACAGATCCGCTTACATTTCGGGGTATCCTCATCGCGCCTCGTGTTCACCGGGTTAATGGAATAGGGAACTTCGGGGTAGTCTGAATACGGACGTAGTATTCCGGTGAGAATGTCCGACTGCGCGACAGGCAGCCGTTAAGCTTTTCGGCTGGTTAATGGCCTCAAACGATCCGCCGGATTGATCGTCAAGCTTAACCGGCGAGTTCATTTGTCTCGCAATCCGGCAATTCTTATAATCCGCACCATAGGTCGTAAGATCAGAAGTCAACCTAAATGGTTGCGGGAGAAGTCAATTGCATCGGATCCTTGTATCCAAAGGCACTACGCTCGACCAGATCGAGAGATCGTTGTGCCTGCGCTATGCGGAAGTTCTTGCGCTTCGCGAAGCCGTGCGGAAAGAAAGCTCGAACTTGACAACCAAGCGGTCAAGGCGAAACGGCACCAAAAGGCAGCGTGTCAACCGCAAGTGAACATTGCGCGTTCATGCGAAGATTCGACAAGCACACCTCTCGTGCTTTGTAATCATCCGCCAAAGCTTAGACTGAGTGATCCGGTTTCCTACGCAAAGATCTGATCAGTTGCACCGATTAAGACTGCGCAATCGCGGACCGTCGAACCAAACCAGGCGACACCGCGTGACATCGGGCTGGCCATAAGCATCGCGCGCCCATCGGCCATAAATTGCGTATTCGCCGTAGCCGAAGGGATAGTCATACCCATCATCCAACCTGTTGTAGACGTAATGAGCAGGGTACGAGAGATCGGGCGTCACCACGGTCGCAACTGGGGGCATCCGTATCAGGCGCGCGTTGTATCCGTACACATTGCGCCAGCTAGACTTGCGATAAGCTCTTCCTTTATCGCTCGCCTCGACCACGGAGGAGCCGAGCACTGCGAGCATCGAGACAATGGTGGCCGTGAATATCGTGATTTTCATCGATTTCCTCGCTTCGTTCGCACTCCCCCAAAGCGCGGCGCCGATCAATCTATCCTACTCTCAACTTAAGCGAATACTGCTCGCACGAGACGTGGTTAAGCCCTCGAGGAGACGGTCGTTAAGAACCGCATCTGACGAAGCAAGGCGCGTCGCGCGTCAGGGAAACTCCCTATGAAAGATATGGACGCTTCGCGCTCGGCGTTGCATAAACGAGCAATGAGTAGATCGAGTTTTACAACCGCGCTTGCGATTGCCGCCTGGACCGCGGTTTGCCTGATTGGGTATGGCACGCTGACCAAGGTGCAGCTCATCTATTCGGTCTACTTCAAGATCAAACCTTTTCTTTTCGGTTTGAACATGGCGACGTGGGCACATGTGGAGCACGCGATCGCCTTTCTGACACTAGGTAGCCTCTTCGCGATGGCCTATCCTCAGCGCACGCGTATGGTCTGCCTGATCGTGATTGGAAGCGCCATCACGTTAGAGTTGCTTCAGACATTGACCCCCGATCGACACGGCACCTTGTTCGATGCATCAGAGAAGATCGTTGCGGGTTGCGTAGGCATTGCCGCGGTCAGGCTATTTCAATTCATTCGATCGAACGCAAAGCAACCTGAAGCTCCGGCGCGCAGTTAGGGATTTCCGTACCTATCCCAACAGGAAGCCCATCGGATCGAACGCCCACGCCAGCCACAACCCGACGGCGAGATGGGGACCGAAGGGAATGGCGTGCCGGCCGTCGACCTCGTAGCGCGCAGACCTGAGTAGAAAGGCGCTGGCAAGCGCCGAGGCGACTGCGATCAAAAGCAAAACCGGTAGCGAGCGAAGGCCGATCCAAAACGTGGCCGCCGCAAGAAATTTCACATCACCAAAGCCAAGCCCGTCATAGCCGCGGACCCAACGATAAATCGAACGAAAAACGACAACCGCTATCGCCACGATCACGACTTCTGCAAGGCGATAAACGACCTCATTCGGTTCCAGAAGCCACACCGCAGCCAGGCCGCCCGCGGTCATCGCGCCGACAAGCTTGTCCGGGATAATACCAAAGCGGGCGTCGATTGCGCAGATGGCCGCCAGAACTGCTACGAGCGCAACGCTGAGCACGAGATGAATGATCCAGCCCTGTTCGGTCGGGTCGCTCAGGAGAATCCAGAACAATCCAAAGACCAAAAGCCAAACAACCAGCACCTGGTCTCGATAGGGCTCTCGAAAGACTAGAGAGTGCGTCAGGTAAAGGCCGGTCCGCGTCGCAGTTTTGCGTAGCTCCGCGATCATTTTGGCAGGACAGTTAGCTTTAAAGTCTGCCGTTCGCCATCCGCCTCGAGCACGATCTCGTTCGGCTTGACTGCAGAGAGCCGCCAACCGGACCATTGATCATTCAGTGCGACCCAAACCCCAACCGGATTTTCCGATGACGTCAGAAACGCCTTGGCTCGCCCGCCACTCATGAAGACGCCCCTGAGCGCAACAGTGGGGTCTAGGATCGTTCTCGCCGATGGTGCAGGCGCGTCGACAACGGCAGGCGGGGCGGCCACAACCAGGAGCTGGCGGCTCCTGGAAAAGAGTGGGCGCTGCAGGATATTTTCATAAGTCCCAGCGCTCCGGCTTTCTCGACCCGCTGGTGCGCGGCTATCGCCTCCCGACGCCGACTGGCTGGCGATGGCAAGCTCCAACGACGCCACGGCTACGATGGGCGTGACGACAGCAATCGCCGTCAACACGGCGAGACCAAGCAACAAGCCTCGCTTGAGAGGCGCCAAAGACATCAGTTCTCGGCGGCTTGGGATTTGACCAAGCACGAGCTGGCGCAAACTTGCGCCCGTAAATTCAATGCGAGAGCTTCGGATAGTCTGCCAAAGCTGCCACCGACCGTTTTGGGATGCCAGCTCGCTCATTGCCTGGTTGCCTTTGCATCGCCACCAGGACGGTTCTCGCTCAACAGAGGTCCGGCAGGTGAAGCAGGCGAGCTGCGCAGCGCTCCCTCGACTGTCAGGCTCGCCCGCATACGGCTATCGTCTCCGTCGGCGAGTGTTCGTAGCGACAAGTCTGTGATGAACAAGAACGGCGTCTGCGTTTCGATCGCGGCTACCAAGTCTCGAACAGAAGCGGCCGCACCCTCGACCTCTAACCCGACCGGGACTGCTCGCCATTGGCCCGCCTGACGGCCCGGCAGACCGCGGACGGCCTGTACCGCCAATCCCTTGGCACCAGCCAAGGCTTGTAGGTTGGCTTGAAGGTCGGCGCTGGCGACGCGCTCCTCAGCTCCCGGCAGATAGGGGTCAACACCCGATTCCGCGGTCTTGGCGAGCTTGGCCGCTTCGTCCCCGACACGCCGGATCTGAGCCAGTTGCGCCGCGCTATCCAATATCTCGTCGTTTCGATCGGCGAAATGAGAGGCGATTGGCGCCAGGATTGCAAAGCAGATCGCCAGCGCGATCGCGCCGTTCACACCGAAGAAAATCAGTCGGCGCCGGAGAAGTCCGTGAATCACAATTCAGGCCTTTCCGCTGATTTGGCAACGCGGCCGGCACCACCCTTCCGGAGCTTCACGCTCATGCGAAACCGGTCCCGCCGCTCGGTCGCATCGGGCGTGATTGGCCCCACCAGAGTTGCGCCCGTAAAAAGGCGGGAGCCGTCTAGGATTCGCACGAGCCGAGCGGCATCCGACGACACCCCCGACAAGGTGATCGTTCCCCCGGCAATCCGAACTTCCGTCAAAAACGTATGGTCTGGAATGACACGCGATAGCTCGTCCCAGGCAGCGAGGCTGCCCGGCACAGCCTTGAGCGCCAAGAGGCGAACGGGCGACCCTGCGCCCTGTTGTCCAAGCTGAACGCCTTGCTTTGCTTCGTAAAGTTCGTCCTCGAGCCCCGCCGCTCGGCCTGATTGCCACCACTCGAATCCGAGCAAGCCCGTCACCACGGCAACCAGCAGTGCGACCGCAAGGATGCGGGTCGTCCGCAACACCCAGATCGGCTCATCCTGCTGGCTTTCTCTCAGCGGAACGACCGCCACGGGCACGCCAGCCGCCGGCTTGACCGCAATGAAGTCGATCTCCGATGTCTGCAAGCCAGACCGAGAGATCTCTGTCTCAGCCCGGTCCCTTGGAATGATCCAGTGGCGAAAACTAGCTACACCGTCGTTAGACGAGGTATCCGGCGTCACGCCATGCCAGATATCGACAAGCTGGAATGGCGTCCGGTGAACGACTTCCTGCGCAAGAATCCGTTTCAGTGCGTCGAGTTCGGATCGAGGCAGCCGGAACTCGCGCTGGAAAAACAGGTCGGATTCCAGCGTAACGCCGACTTGTACGGCATCATGTTCGCACCCGCACTCGGCAAGCCAATCATCGATTTGCGCCCGGCTGAGACGACTAACTTGAAATCGACGCTCCTGAACGCCTGATGGGGCGACCAGACGAGCGACGATGGCGTCGTTGTCAGTCGAGATGAAAAGCCGCGTTTCGCTCCGAGCCTGCAAAACATGACGCCAGGTCTTTGGTGCGCACTCACGCAGTTCATTCATCCACCAACGCGTGAATTGTCGCCAACCATCCGCAAGTGCACGCGGGGCCTGGAATCTCATCACCGAGACGTCGGTCATCGGCCTGTTTTCCCTGCAAATCCGAACATCGATCTGACCAGTATATTTACCAATTGTTTACGAGGCGTAACGCCGGCCGTGGCTTAGGACCCTCCCGGCATCCCTTCGTTACGAAGCGCTATGACCGCCGCGGGGCCGTTGCGTCCAGTCTCCTTGAAATTGAAGCCAATCTCGACCAGCACCGGCAATCGGCTACCCCCATTCCAACTATCGCGCCACGCCGCCTCGCCCTTCGCCCCGGGCATCCCAAAATAGCGAAAGCGAATGTCGCGCAAGCCGCTCACAATCGTCGTGGAGGAGATCGGCGATTTGTGAGCATCGGCCTCTCGCAACGATCCAAAGACCTCGACAATCAGTTCATCGTTGCGGCGACGAATCCGAACGTCTTGCAGGCCTCCCCGCAATGTGCGGCCTTCGCTCAGAACCACGAAGCGCAATTCTTCGCGTTGCCCACCAAACAGAATTCCACCAGCCTGCTGCGCGTTGGCGGCCGGCACCGCAGAGGCAATCAAGCCACGAAGGCTCTCCCGAGCAGCATCGGTCGACATTTCAATGCTGCTGCGGCGGTCGGAATCAAATGCGCGGATCGCGGTCGTCAGTCCGCCGACGATGAAACTCGTCAGGATTGCGAGAATTGCCAAGGATACAAGAAGCTCGATCAAGGTGAGCCCGCGCTCGGATTCGCGATAGTAGGGCCTGCGAAGCCTGCGCGGCCGTCCACGTTGAGTCATTGTGCCGCTCCCGGGACAAGTTTGAGAGCAGCTAGCTTCGTCTCTAATCCCGCCTCGTCCTGCACGACGACCTCCACCCAGGATGGCACCAACGAGGTGCTCTGCGGGGCGCCTCCATCTTGCGTTTTGGCCTTTCCGAGCTGGACTGGCGTCACGACCTCCTGCCAACGGTATCGGCCAGTACGCCCCTCGCGACGACCATTGTTCAACGGACCCGTACGGCCAGCCGCCTCTAGCCTAGATTGCGCAATCTGATCGAGCACGTGCTTGCTATGCACTTTTGCGTCTGCGCGCAAAGCGGTCGTGATACCAACAGCTAGAGTTCCAAGGCCAATCGCCAGCACAACGAAGGCAATGAGCACCTCTATCAGCGTGAAGCCCCGTTGGCTCGCAAAGCTACGGCCACGGATCGACAATCCATATGTCGAAGCGCGAGCCAGCATCACTCAACCCTCGAGTCGCCGGTAAACCAGTTGACGACGACACGCTCTGTGCGTCCCCGATAGGTGAGCTGAATTTCTCCGCCGCTCGAGCGGCCGTCGGGATAGAATCGCACTGCGCCAACTGATCCATGTCGCGCGGTTGCCGCAACCGTCAGAAACACGCCCATGCCATCAGGCAATTGGCGCATCGCATCGACGGTCCCAAAGCGCCCGTTTTGCGTATCGACGCCAACGACAATTTCGGCGTTGCGGGCACGAGCGCGGCTACGGGCCAGCTGAAGGCTCGCTGCGATCGAGCGAGCTTCGGCATTGATCAGCGCAGCCGCCGTCTTTGGCTTGGCCGCCAAGACCGCGGCCGAGACCAGCGCCATGATCGAAAGTACGACGAGGGTCTCGATCAGCGAGAAGCCAGCCGATGTCGCAACGCGCCGCCTCATTGATAGGCCAGATTGTTGATGGATAGGACGGCGCTCATCACCTGGAGGATCAAAGCACCAACGAGGCCGCCGATCCCGACAGTCAGCAGCGGGGTGAGAAGCCCGACAAGCTGCTCAATCTTGCCCTGAACCTCGCTCTCCAGATTGGATGCGACACGGACAAGCATTTTTGCGAGCTGCCCGGTTTCCTCGCCCACAGCGATAAGGCGTATCATCGCAGGTGGAATCAGCCCCTTACCCTCGAGCACCTGACTGAGCGCCCTACCCTCGGGTACCCGACTGATTGCGTCACTGTAGCGAGCGCTCAAATATCGGTTGTTCACCAACGAACGGGCTGTTTGGAGCGCGGCCATGAGTGGCACGCGAGCCTCGACAAGGCTGCCGGCCGAACGTGCAAACTGGCTCGCTTCTCGTCGTTGAATGAGAGACCCTATGAGGGGAAGCCGACATTTAAGGTGATCGAGCTTCTTCAGCGTCGTTTCGTCGCCAGCTATTCTGCGAAAGACTATCCAACCCGCCGCGGTTCCAATTACACTCCAAAGCAGAAGCTTGGGCCAATTATCAGGCAAATCGGCAAGCACCGCTAATATGCCAGGCAAAGGCAGGCCGGCGTCAGAGAAGATCGGTGTGAGGTTCGGAATGAGCACGAAGACGATCACAGCAATCGACATCAGCGACATCATCAATAGAATCACAGGATAAACCAAAGACCCACGAATCTTGTTTCTAATCTCGACGCGCCGGGCGAGCATCTCTCCGATCAGAGTGAGCGCCTGTGATGTTTGCCCTCCGGCTTCGCCACCGGCGAGAATTGCAATGTAGTCGGGAGGAAAGACTTCCGGTCTCCGCGCCATGGCCTCAGACAGCTGCAGGCCGGCCAAAATGTCCTTGAGGAGCCCGTTCGCGAGCGCGATCCGTTTGGGTGATGCGCCAGCGCCGGCGAGCACTCGAAAGGACGCATCGACTGCAACGCCGGAGCTCACGAGTGAGGCAAGTTCGGTCGTGAACCCCGACAACTCCTTTAGTCCCACCCGCTTCGATCCTCGCCAGTGCGGACCGGGGGCACTCCGTTCGTTCGGGCGTCCGACCGACGGTGTATCACCATCAGCGCAGCGCAACGTCTCCACCGGTGTGAGGCCGGAGCCGTAGAGCGCCTCAATCGCCGCATCGAGCTCTTCAGCAACGATCGTGCCCGAGGTAATGACGCCTTGCCTTGTATAGGCGCGGTACTGGAATGTGGACACGCGATGATCCCCTAGCTCGATCGCGACACTCTGAGGACCTCCTCAATCGTCGTCTCCCCCTGCGAGACTTTGAAGAGGCCTGCCTCATAAAGCGTATGGAACCCTGTTTGCCGTGCGAGTGAGATCATGGCTCGTCGATCGTCATTCCGTCTGCCGACTGCTTCCCGCATGTCGTCGTCGATAACTAGAAGCTCGGCAACGCTCGTTCGCCCCAGATAGCCGGTCGAATGACAGACATCGCATCCGACGGCCTCACGTGCTCCCGACCAATCGATTACAAGCCCTTCAGGAACTGGCCATTTGAGACGCGCGGCAGCCTCGGCGCGATAGGCGGCCGGACGCGCGCAATGCGGGCACAGTCGACGAACCAGACGCTGAGCCATCACTCCGGTAAGCGTTGAGGCGAGCAGATAACGTTCGATGCCGATATCTATCAGGCGGGCAATCGCCGCGATGGCACTGTTGGTGTGGAGGGTCGAGAACACAAGATGACCAGTCAGCGATGCCTGCACGGCGATGCGCGCCGTCTCGAGATCGCGGATTTCACCAATCATGATGATGTCTGGATCTTGGCGCAGGATCGAGCGAAGCGCGGCAGGGAAATCCAAGCCGATCTGCGGCTGGACCTGGATCTGATTGATACCACCGAGTTGATATTCGATCGGATCTTCAACGGTAAAGAGTTTCGATTCCGGGCGGTTGAGCTCGTTCAACGCGGTGTACAGCGTAGTGGTTTTGCCACTACCGGTCGGACCGGTGACGAGAATGATACCGCTCGGCAACGACATCAGGCGATGCAGCCCAGCCTGGATATCTTGGTCAAGACCGAGCTTGGAAAAGTCGAGCTCAACTCGAGTGCGATCAAGAATTCTCAGAACAAGGCTCTCGCCGAAAGCCGTCGGCAATGTCGACACACGCACGTCGATCTCGGTCCCGCGGACCGCCGTCTTAATACGACCGTCTTGCGGCAAGCGACGCTCGGCTATGTCCAGCTTGGCCATGATTTTGATGCGCGTCGTCAGCGCGGCCTTGAGCGTTGAGGGAACGACGCGCTCTTGTTGAAGAAATCCATCGAGCCTAACTCGAACCAGGACCGTATCCCGCCCTGGCTCGATGTGGACGTCGGATGCTCCACGCTCGACCGCACTTGCGATAATCTGGTTCACCAAACGTATGATCGGCGCCTCGTTGGCGATGTCGCGCAGGCGCTCGACGTCGATCTCGTTTCCATCGGCCGTACCGACTGCGATCATGCCCTGATCGTCACCGACCGATTGGGCGCTCGCATCCTGATAGATCTTACGAAATGCACGCTCGATGTCCGCAGGCGCGATCACGGCAAGATCGACCTTCCAACCGAGCATGTAGCCGATCGCTCTGTGTGCCTCCTCGTCGAACGGATCGACCGTCGCGAGCAACAGAGCCCCTCCGGACGTCGATATCGGTAACGTGCGGCTGGCCTTGAGAAAAGGCAGCTTCAGCCGATCAGGCAACACTGGCTGCGGCGGAACATCGGACGATCGTATGATTTTGAGCCCGCAATAGGCCGCGTAGGCGCCACAGAGGTCCGCCTCCGACAGCAGCCCCAGTTTCACCATAACGATATCCAAACGCTCCGACGCGGCTTCAGAGGCGCGCCTGGCCCTGGCAATCGCCCCTGCATCGACGAGGCCTTCGCGCACCAAAAGCGCGGAGAACGCGTCGGCAAATCCGTCTTCCTTCGGCGTCAGGATTCTGACCACGTCCGCCGTCGGCGATTCCTCGCGTATCAACGTCTGCGCATTGGCGAGCATGGGTTCTCGGCGGTCCTGGCATCTGGGTATCGGCCCTCACGCTAGAACGATTTTGTTAATTAAGGCTTTTCATACTTTATTTGCCATTTTCATTTACCAACTCGAAATCGATGCGCCGAGGCCACCCCTTGCAAGCACGATCCATATCGGTTGCGCCTGCATGCCGCCGCATGCAACATCGTCGCGACGTGCTGAACAGGCGGCCATCAGGCTCCCACGGACGCCACGGCTTCGCACTGATTACAGTGATTTGGGGTCTCGGACTCCTGACGCTCCTCGGCGCAGCCGTCATCGTTGGCGCTCGCTATCGCGCTAGGGCTTCGCTGGCCGACAGTTCTGTGCTTTCGTCGGCCGCGGCTGCCGAGAGTGCAGTCAATTTTGCCATTGCGAGCATTCTCTCGCCGGCGCCAAACACGAGCTTTCCAAAAACATGCCGAATGCCCGGAGGCGAACAGGCCGAAATTGTCGTTGAAGAGGAGGTCGGAAAGATTGACATCAATGCCGCCGGTCTTCCGACATTAGAGCGCTTTTTCGCAGCGGTCGCGCAAGACAAGTCGCTTGGAAGCAAGATTGCGCAGAATGTGGTCAATTTCCGAAAATCGCTCCAGCGCAAGGAGGCTGGTAACCCGAAGGAAACTGGTGACCAGGCGGTCCCGGCCAACAATCAGACCCCACCAGCTAATGCGGCGAACGCCGTTAAAAGCTCCGGCTTTTCGACGGTCCTGGAGCTTGATCAGATCGACGGCATGTCGCCCGCCTTGCTCCGTTCCGTCGCACATTACACGACCATACTCTCAGGCCGCGCCGAACCGATACCGGAGGCAATGACGCCGGCCTTGCGTCTGCTGATGGGTCTCGATCCGGGGCGAACTGAGCGCAGGAGCCCAACACTGCCTGGGAGTTTCACCATTCGGGCCGACATCCGCGCAATCGACGGATCGAGGTACATTCGGGAGGCTGTCGTGTCGTTCGGAGCGACTTCCTCTCAACCTTACACAATCCGCGAATGGCGCCGAGGCGACATCGTGGGCGGTGCCGCAAGCCAATCGTCGAACAAGAGCTTGGTCCAGGCCTGCATGAAGCTACAAAGCTAGGGCAGAGGTAGAGCCGATCATCCCTTTGACCGCAGGACAGGCTGCGGCCTTGAATTTCGCGCCGACTCTTCGAGACGTTCTCTCTCTTCTGCGACAGCGGGACCGGGCTCGATCACCGTGCATCCTTTGGTACGCTGAAGATCCGTGAGGGCGTCCATCCGCCGACGTTCGTCAGCCAACTGCTTGGGCGCATCGAGCGGAAATCGATCAGAATCATAACCGGCCAAAGATCCAGCTGCGAGCCAGTATTCAAGGCGAGCAGCCCGCTTGACCGAAAAACGAAACGATCCGGCGATCGCATTGCAGGACATTGCTTCGTCGACTGGCAGGAGCATATAGGCCGGTGGAGGCTCGATGACATAGGGCTGCTCTGTCACACAGCCAGCCAGAAGAAGCGGCACTGTGCAGACCCCACATAACCAGAAAACCGTCGGAGCGGATCGTATCACTGCGTCACCAAACGCTGAGCCGTATTGAGCGGAGTTCGCTCGCGTGTCGACGCATGCGGCATGTAAACGTTCATCTTGCGCCGATATTCCTCGGTCACCAACCGGCTCTCAGTCCCATCGCGAACGACCTTCGGGGTAATCAGGATGACAAGCTCGGTCTTTTGAACCGAGTTGGTTCTGTTCGAGAATACCGCGCCGAGGCCTGGGATATCGCCCAGAATCGGCAACTGATTGCTGGTCTTGTTCGAGCTGTCCTGGATCATGCCTCCGAGCGCCAGCACTTCACCGTCACTCACGACTACCGTCGTTTTGACGCGTCGCTGCTGAATGGTGGGAGAATCGATGTTCGAGCTCGTCGTCTTCGCGACACTGCTGACTTCCTGCTCGATATCGAGTTGTACGCGCCCACTCTCATTGATCCGAGGCGTGACCGAAAGGATTACGCCGGTATCCTGCATCGTGATGGAATTCACGATTGCTGTTTGAGACGTAACCGTGCTCGTCGCCGTCTGCGTCGTGATTGGGACCTGATCGCCGATTTGAAGGCGCGCCGTCTTGTTGTCGAGGACCATCAACGAGGGCGTCGAAATGATGTTGACGTGGGTCAGGGCATTCAAAGCGCTAAGAGTCGCCGCGATATTGGCGGTATTGACCGCATAGTTGAATCCAGGGAAAGCAGCAGCCACGCCGCCGGCGAGCGCATTGGAAAAAGTGGCGGTCGGGGTTCCCTGCTTGGCAAATTGCCACTGCAGCCCAAACTGAAGGTCGTCATTCAGTGTGACCTCGGCGATCACAGCCTCAATCAAGACCTGGCTCGCCACAACATCGAGCCCCTGCACAACACGCAGCACACGCTGGTAGTCGCGATCATTCGCCATGATCAACAGCGAATTCTTGGTATCATCGGCAACAATCTTAATCTGCTGCTCTGCACCGGTGCTCGATGAAGTGTTGTTGTCGACCATATCGGTCGATTGGCCGTCGAGATCGTTGTTTGAAGAGCGTGATGCTCCCGTTGGGTCTGCGATTTTCCCCAATCCGGCTTGCATGGCGGGATCCGGAGCGCCACTACCCGCGGTCGAAGATTTCGTCGAATCGCTTCCGAATGACACTTGCTTTGATTTCGGCGCGACGTTGCGGCTCGTCGGACGCACGACCTTCATCTCTTGCGAGAACATCGACTGTAGAATTCCGCCAAGTTCAGCCGCTGTTCGGTTCTGGACCTGATAGACGTGCAGTTGCGGCTCAGTACCGCTTGCGCGGGCGTCAAGACGTCTGATCCAGGATTGCGCGCGTGGCAGGTAGCTTGGATTGGATGTAACGACCAGGATCGCACCAAGTCTCGTGTTCGGAATGAACCGTACCCTCCCCTTCAGGGGGCCTTCCTTGTCCGAAGCAAAAACCGCTTTCAGTTCGTCGACCATCTTTTCAGGCTGAACAGCCTTGACGGGCACGACTGCGAACGACATGCCCTTCATGACATCGACGTCAAAGATAGAGATCGAGTCGAGCATGCTGTCGATTTCGGCCTGCGAGCCCTTTACCGCGATGATGTTGCGTGCGTCGTCGGCCTGCACGATGGCCCCCTTAGGAACCATCGGTTCGAGCACACGCGCCACTTCGGTAGCGGCCACGAATTTCAGCTGCACGATGCGGACGCTACTTCCGGTGACCGCACTGCTCGTGGCATCGCGGACAGTGCTCACCGACCCGGTCGCAGCCTGGTCGGTCGGAGCGATCCGATAGATCCCACGGTTCTGCACTAATACCGCGCCGATGGGTGCAATGGCCGTCTGGAACAGCTCGAGGGCATCCGCTTTGGAGACTGGGTTACTGGTCTGAACCGAGACAACCCCGTCAACCCGGGGGTCGACCACATAATTGACGCCGAGCAGATCACCCAGGACGGTCTTGGCGGCCTGCTGGAGGGGAACGTTAGCCAGATTAAGAACCACATTGCCGTTGCTAGTGACGGAGCTCGATTTGGCCGCTGTCGAGCCGATCATCTGACCGTCGCCTCCCTCAACGCTGGCGACTGCTTTGGACGAGGGGGTTGGGAGCGCAATTGCGCCCGTCGGCATAAGATCCTGGGCGTTCGATTCCAGAGACACCGGCTGGCCGGACAGTTTCGGTTGGCTATTCAGGGTTGGACTGACGATTCCTGGGGCGCCACAGCCAGCGACGAGGCTCGCCAACAGGCAAACCACAGAACCCGTGAGAGGGCCACGAGACATCGGCAAAAGAGGCTCCGAACATGGAAAGACGCGGCGCACGGGAATTCGAGCGTAAACAATAGGTAAATCATCATGGTTAACCCATCGTAAAAGCCGTTCCGCTCGCGGGACCTCTCCAGCGAGGGCCATATTCGAGACACAACGTGAACTGAGCGGGCGCCGCCCCGCCTCTCAACTCGGTCCTTTCCGCGGAATGGGCGCGCTTTATCGGGCGACGAGAAGCCGTGGGAAAAGCCGGCGGTCGGCCAACTCAGAGGTCACGCGGAGCTTTGGATAGCTGACCAACAACAGCCTTGGCCGACCCCGTCTACCTGGGCTGGCAGCTCTGACGGCAGACCTGCGCCTGGCTGTCACAGGACGCGAAACACGGAGCGCCAAGGGTGGTCGGGCAGACCCGCTTGCATGCCGCGTTCTGATTATCGCAATTGGCTGTGCAAGCTTGACTTGCCGCATCCGCAAGCCGGGTCGTCGCGCGGCTGACGTTCTCAGTTGAAGCGTGCGCGAATTGGGACAGGGTGAGGCCGACGATCAGGGCCAAAACAATCCGCACGAGGGCCTCCTGCCGAGTATAGTGTCGCCGGAACTGCCGGTACAGCTAAGCGGTACGAGAGCTAATTTAACGACTCGATATAAGGAAGTCATCGATCGAGCGACCGGTACGCAGTGCCGCCGAAAGCCATTTCGGCTGCTTTCCCCGGCCGGACCACGTCTCGTAAGGGGCGCTCAGATTGCGATATTTGGGGTGAACCTGAGGATAGGGCCTTCGCTGGCGCGACGCAGGAGTAGCCGGAATAATGGCGGCGTCGTTCTCACGGCGAAGTTGCGCCAACCGCTTCTCGAGCGCGCGCTTCTCGGCGTTCAACCGGACCGACAACATCTGATTGAGCTCTTCGTGGAGTTGCCAGAGCTCATCCAGCGACATGCTTTCTAGATTGAGTTTCTTCATCCGTTCGTCATAGCGCGGTTGGACATCAGCACATCATGATTCGCCACATCGAATAATGTTCCATTTTGTCTGCATTTTCCAATCGGGATTTATTTTCGCGCGTGCGATTTTATCTGCCGCGCCGCACTAAAAATACAATAAGTCATTCAAAATAAAGAGAATTATCAGAAATATGAGATCGCAACCGAAATCAACCCACCGGTTGCGGATCTGCTCCCATACGCGGATTAATAGGCATTCCGCTTCCGCGCGACCTCGAAAAAGGTCTTGATGAGTATCTGTACGTCAAGCCAAAGGCTCCAATTGTTGACGTACCAGAGATCCAATTTCACGCGCTCAGCGATGTCTTCCACGTTGGGCGTGGCGCCTCGGGAGCCGTTGCACTGCGCCCACCCAGTCAGCCCCGGCTTTACATGATGCCGGAATGCATAGTCTTCGAGGATCTTCTCGAAATAGCTGTCATGAGCAAGGGCATGCGGTCGCGGACCGATCAACGACATCTCGCCCGATAAAACGTTCAGCAATTGCGGCAGCTCGTCGATGCTGGCCGCACGCAAGAAGCGCCCAATCGGCGTCACGCGAGGATCCCCCCGTGTCGCTTGCACAACCACCGGCCCGTCTTCCTGCACCCTCATGGTGCGGAATTTCAGCATCACGAATTCTTTGCCGTTAAAGCCTTTTCGACGTTGACGGAAAATGACCGGCCCTGCGCTATCCAGCTTGATGGCGATCGCAGTGAGAATAAAAATCGGAAACAGTGCCGCCAAGGCCGGTCCGGCGACCACGATGTCCATGGCTCGCTTCACGACCCGCTCGACCGCGCTCAGCGGAGCGCGCTGAATTTCGACCACGAGCACCCGTTGCCGCGCCGACGATACGAAATTCGATAACGATCGAACGTGCAGGTCCGGCAGCAACCGTGATGAAACCGGCAAGTTCTTGACCTTCTCGCGCGCATATTCAATGCGCGCGTCATCTGTCCAGGGAAGCACCAGGAGCACTTCCCGGCAATTGTTGCGACGAACGAAGGCACCCACCTGGTCAAAAACGCCCGCATCGGCAACCAAGCGCTGTTCGCGATCAACCTCGCTGCTCAACCGAAATTCTTTGACGTCCGTTGCGCCAAACAACGCCAGGCGATCCCTTGGGGCAAGCGCGGCAAGCTCGCTTTGATCTCCGACGAGAACCGCATCCCCACGTCTGATCCCACCCTTGGCAACGGCGGAACCCAGATTTGATTTGGTCGCCTTGCGGACGGCCAATAGACCGATCGGGGTTACGAGGTAAAACACGAAAAAGGTGCCGCGCGAGTAATCGCCGCCGATTTTCAGAATGAACGCGAAGAACGCCAGCAAGATACCAGTGCTGAACCAGCAGACGAGAATTTGGGTGATCTCGACCCCAGGCTTGGCGCTGTCCGGCAGGTCATAATAGCCAATCCCGCTCATACGCAGGATATGGATGAAGGCGGCCATCAGGCCAACTGCACAACACGGCAGCAGATTTGGGATCGGGCTACCCGCTGCAAGATGATACGCGATACCCCCACCAATGCTGCACAGAATGATGATCAGGGCATCCGACGTCGACAAAATGTACGGAATAAGATCCGACGGCCAAAGTGTTCCCCTTTGGCCATGCGCTTGGTCGACCTGACGCGTTTTCTCGCGAATATCCGACCCAATCGACATAAAACTTCACCAAATCTCTAACGGCAAATTAATCAGGCGGACCAATCACAAAAATCGACTTTTGACAAACGCCCCAATAACTTTTCGTTAGTATTTTTAAGCTTAGGCCGCTTGGATGTGCGGCGCAACAGGATTATGGGTGGCGGGTCTCGCCTTTGGTCTATGGTTAAAGAGCCGAGCAATAATTCATTTGGTTGCCTGTCCGCGCCGCACGTTCCTGGACCATCATCTCGACGTCCTGGTTCCAGCGTCCCCGATCGACGCGGCGCTGTTTGGATTCACCGCCGGGGCCCGCGCGCCCAGGCTCTCTGCAGGCCCAAATACAATCAGTCAAAGCTGATCTGGGCCGCCAAACAGCCGCTTGCCAGCCCTTGCCTCGCACCTATCAGCGCATTGAGGATTTCAGGCTAGCCGTCTCGGTTGCCAAGTTTGCGGTGTGGATTTGGACGCCGCCGGGCAATTGCGCCCGCTGTCGCGCGCGGACTATAGTCCGGCGGAACCCACCTTGGCTTGGGTTATCCTGCCTTGGGTCACCTTGAGTCACCTTGCCTTGGGTCGTTCTGGAGAGAATTAAGTGGTCTATCGGGAAGCGCCGACATCGTTCGTTGTGAGTTTTCTTTTCACGGCAAGGCGATTGCTCGGAATTGCAACGTTCGCCCTTGCGCTTACCTTGCTTGCTCCCAAGCTGTTTCTTTTTTTTGATAATCCGAAGAGCGCCAGTTTCTCGGCGACATTGTTGGACGCACGCGACGTTATTCTCAAGAAGACTGCCCCCCTCCTCCATCGCTACATACCCACGAATATTGCTGGAGCAGATCGCTCTGACTGGATTCTGATCGGGCTTGCGATCCTCATCACTTTCGTTGTCGGATCCCTCGCCCAGAGGAGCCAGCAGTCGTTCAACAGGCGCCTTCTTAGAGCCTCCGCACAAGAGTGGCGCAAAAAGGAGGGCGTCAAACCCGGCTCCGCCCTCGACAAGCAGTTGGAGAGTACGCTGAGGGTTGCCGAACACGACAACGTGGTGAACCGGCAGGACCTTCTGCGCGTTTTCGCCGAAACAAAGAAAAAGCTCGATTCGTTCGGCCGGGAAGTTGCTTTTCTAGCGGTCGATGTCGTTGGATCCGTTCAAATGAAGGCGGGCGAGGATCCGGCGTCGGTTCAGTACGACTTTGCCGAGTACCGGAAACTGGTAGAGCGCATATTTCGAGCGCGCGGCGTGTTGAAGTCAGCCTGGACGCCGGACGGGGTCATGGCCTGCTTTGCTCACGTGGAGGATGCGTGCCAGGCCGGCAAAGATGTGATCAAAAGCCTCAAGGGGTTCAACCGCGACGTGAAGGTTTCGAAGGCGGACTTTTCTGTCCGCTGCGGCGTCAATGCCGGCCTCGTCTATTTCGACGACTCAACGCCTCTGGAGACGATTTCCGACCGTGTCATTGATGTCGCGGGCCATATGCAAAAGCACGCTGAGCCCAACACTGTCCTCATCGCCAGAAAAGTCATCGAACCCCTGCGTCAGTTGGAAGAATTTACTCACACAAGCCAAATCATCGATGGTTACGAGGCCAGTGTCTGGCGCGACACAGGTGCCGGGTAGCGAAGAGCCTTGGCTTGGTTGCTGAAAGACACCTCACCCTGCGTTCATTTCGCTGGGGCCATTTACCCTGTATTGCCAATGCTTTGGATTCCGCTCAATATTGACGAAACATCATTTGTCTGGAACGCGGGCTCCGTTTAAGCTGGTCTCCTAATTACCGACAAATAATTCGGCCCTGGGCGGCTTATCGACCGCACCGGCACGTCGATTTTGGGGCTTCGGACATGCACCACCCGCATCGGGACGAGTTTTCGCGCTCTATTCCTGTTCGAACCTTTCTCATCGTCATCGGAACCCGTCCGGAAGTCATCAAGCTGGCACCGCTCATTCGGCGCCTGCGCAGCGCGGGTTGGGCCGACGCCAAGATCGTGACCAGCGGTCAGCAGAGCGATTTGCTTGACCAGACATTAGCTGAATTTGGCCTCGTACCTGACCTTGCAATCCGCCACCGCGTGGCGTCCCACAGCCCCGCGCTAACGGTGAGCCGCCTTCTCAGCAGGTTGGATCGCATTATCGAAAACGAAAAGCCGGACTGCGTCGTTGCGCAGGGAGATACGACGACGGCTTATGCGGCCTCGGTCGCCGCTTTTTACCGGAAGACCCCCTTCGTTCACATCGAGGCCGGGTTGCGAACGCCCGAACTCGACGCACCCTTCCCTGAAGAATTCCATCGTCGGTCCATCGCCGTTTCAACTACGCTCCATTTCGCCCCGACGTCAGCTGCGGCTCAGAATCTACTCAACGAAAACGTGCCGAAAGAAAAGGTGTTCGTGTCCGGCAATACGGTCATCGACTCCTTGCTGGAGATCGCCGCCACCAAGCCGCCCGCTCCGCCTGAGTTTCAAGCTCGGCGCACGATATTGCTAACCGCACATCGCCGAGAGAATTTCGGCACGAGATTACGGGACGCACTCACTGCGGTGAGAGCGTTTGTCGACCTCACTCCGGATGTTGGAGTCTACTTCCCCGTCCATCCGAACCCGAACGCCCGCGAGGCGGCCATGGAGATTCTCTCCGGCCATCCAAGAATTCACCTGGTGGATCCCCTCAACTATCGGAGCATGGTGGCCGCAATCCAGAATTCTTGGTGCGTCGTGACCGATAGCGGGGGACTGCAGGAAGAGGCCCCGGCACTCGCCAAGCCAGTCCTAGTTCTAAGGGACGTCACCGAGCGGCCGGAGGCCGTATCGTCGGGCGTCGTGCAACTTGTGGGGACATCTCGCGACGCTGTCTTCAACGCACTGTACGAGCTTCATAAAACGCCGGCAAAATATGCGAGGATGGCGCGCTCCGTATTTCCGTACGGCGACGGCCACGCCAGCCGCCGAATCGTAGACGTCCTCTATCGGCATTTTGTGGCCGGCCCGCGATCTAAGCCGGCAATAGTCTCTTCTCTTCAACACGCATCCTGAATCATGGCCAATGTGACTGCCTACCTCCCCGGGTATCTTTATTCGGTCGAGATCACGATGCTCATGGCTGGCATCATCATTGCCGTATCCAGTTTCGACGACCTTGTGGTGGATTTGCTGTACTGGACCGGACGACTGTTCGGCGTCGCGAGAACCAGAGATTTGCCCGACGTAGAGGTTCTTGAGCAGCTGACTGAGCGGCCCATCGCGATCATGGTCCCGTGCTGGAAGGAGCACGACGTGATCTTTTCGATGTTGTCGTCGAACTCCCGGCTTCTTCGCTATCGACAAGCTCACTATTTCGTCGGCGTCTACCTTAACGATCCCCAGACCCAAGACGAAATCCGAAAAGCACAGAGCCTCTATCCGAACATTCACATGGTGTTGGTGCCCCGCGATGGTCCGACCAGCAAGGCAGACTGCCTGAACCAAATTGTCTCGGACATCTTCATGTTCGAGGCGGAGCAGTCCATTCAGTTTGCCGGGGTCGTCATGCACGATTCCGAGGATCTCATTCATCCCCTTGAGCTGAAGCTCTTCAACAAGCTTGTCGATCTCTACGACTTCGTTCAGCTGCCGGTCTATTCGTTCTCTCGTCCCGTTCTATCCTTGATCGGCGGCATCTACATGGACGAGTTTGCCGAAATGCACACTAAGGATCTCGAGGTTCGGCAGCGCATCTCCGGAGTAATCCCCTGCGCAGGCGTCTCCGCCTGCTTCAGCCGCGAGGCGATGCTTCATCTCGTTGACCAGAACCAGGGCGAAGCGTTCCGCGTCGCGTCATTTACCGAAGACTACGACATCGCGTTTCGCGTTTCCGAGCTTGGTTTCAAGTCCGCCTTCATCGCTTATCCGGCGAAATACGCTATCGACATTGATATCGACACGGGCAATCCAGGCATCCTCCACCGGCAGCTTCCGATCGCAACGCGCGAATTCTTCCCCTCTGGCCTGGAATCTGCTTACCGGCAGCGCGCCCGATGGTTGCTAGGGATCGTATTTCAGGGAACCGAAGAAATTGGTTGGAAAGGTAAGTTCGGCACAAAGTACTTTCTGGCGCGCGACCGAAAGGGCGTGATCACCAGTCCAGCAGTCATGCTGGCCTATTTCGCCATGGCGAATTTGATCTTGTTCGAGGTGTTTCGCTGGTACTTCGACCCCGATGAGCAGCTTTCCTACACCCTGCTTACATCCGATTGGGCGAAGACGCTGTTTTGGGTGACCTTCTGCTTCCTCATTTGGCGCCTGCTGAACCGCATGATCTTCACCGGCATGATCTACAATCTGCGCCACGCGCTTATGTCGGCGCCCCGGCTCATCGTCGGGAATTTCGTCAATTTCTTTGCGACTTGGCGCGCGGTCCGCATCTATACGAGCCATCGCATTTCCGGCAGGGCTCTGGTCTGGGATAAGACATCCCACTCCTATCCCATTCAGATGGGCGAACTGGAGCTTCCTGCGTCGAACAATGAGCTCTCCGGCGGCGCTAGCGTGTCCTAACCGTACTGAAGCGACGAGCTATTTGCCGAAAGCCGGCGAGGATTGCTCTGCTCGCTCGGTCCAAGCACCAATCGCCACATCGAGCGAAGAGCAAAGATTGCGATACCGAGCCCAATGGCGGCGAGTTGCAGCTCTGGGTGAAGGACAACAGCAACAAGCACCGCCCATCCCAGCGCGATTGCACAGATGTCGAGAAACTGCTGACTGCGCGGATTCGGCGCCCCGACCAACCCCCGGTCAAGCGCCGAAGCGATGGCCGCGAGCCCATCGACAGCGTCGCGGCTCGGAGCCACGGCAAAGTCAGCAGGAAATCTATAGTTCGCAGTAGACATTAACGCCCCCGTCGTCAGCCTCTTGCGGGCTCCATGGGGGCTTTTGACACTTGAGCACTTTCGTGCGGCTCAAACCAACCAATACAGTTTTATTGACCTCTTGGATTCTACGCGGCTATCGCTGAGCTTCGGCCGACATGAATAACGCGTGCTTAACGGTTTCAATCTCAACCGGTTCACACACGCGCTCCTCGATAGAAGTGCCAAACAGCGAAGATCAAACGCCGATTTCGATGACCCGTTCCGCGCGCGTGTTGTCTGCAACAACTTCGTCGGCTGAAGGGTTGAGGGGAACCGCTGGATCACTCTCGTGAAAAAGAAGTCGGGCACTCATGGAACTCCATGCGGGTTTCAACCCAATGCTCGCGCCGATTACATTTCGACGACATACAGCTTTCTTCTCGCATGCATCGGCTAGCCGAATTTCATCCAGCGATTCCATCGAGAAAGCGCCGCTTGGCCTTGTTCCAAATGTTCGCGGACGCTCTGATGTGCTCGATGTCATAAGTTCGCAATATCATCGTCGGCACGCGATCCGATCGTGTCTCAATCATGTCGATCATGCGGCGAACGTTTGCTTGCAGATCGTTTGTGGTCAGAAAGCAAACACGTTGCTTAAGCACGCATCACAAACGGTGACGATCATTTACGAGCAAGTTGCAGGAAGGCCACAAAGTCGCACGTTTATCTGCGATAGAACGCGATGAGAGTGACTCGACGATAAGATGATTGCTACGGTCGAGCGCAGTAAACGGACGGCGTGAGGTTATAGTGGTCATCGAGACAAAAGAATCGTCGATTGGAATCAGTATTCATCAAGTGATGGCGCTGACCTTTGTCCTTGTGATGATGACTGGCTGCGCGGCTGTCATTCCAATGGACGCGCCAGATTCCGCTGCAGTTCACGCGAATGCGGCTGTCGTTACCGAACCATCCGTCCCGCTTCCTTATCTCTTGATGCCGGTCAATCCGGCGATTCTCAACGCATCAAATGCTGTCACCAATGCGACCGGAATGTCTTTTGCATCGGTGCCAGGCGGACATTATCGTGAAGCGCCCATCAGTGTGGGTGACATTCTCACCGTCACCGTCTTTGAAGCGCAGGCAGGCGGCCTCTTCATCCCCGGCGAAGCTGGCGTCAGGTCCGGCAATTTCGTCGACATTCCGCGGCAGCAGGTTGATCAATCGGGAAGTATCAACATCCCCTACGCGGGCTTGATCAAGGTCGCGGGGCTCAGTCCGAGCGCCGTGTCCAACATTATCCGCGAGCACCTCAAAGATCGCGCAATCGAACCGCAGGTCGTCGTTGCGGTCGCTGAACAACGAGGCAATCAGGTCAGTGTGCTGGGTGAGGTCAACTCCCCGTCACGCTTCCCAATCGATCCGGGCGGATTGCATCTGCTGGCAGCGATCGCAAAGGCTGGCGGCCCCAAGTTTCCCGACTATGAAGTGACCGTCACTCTCAAGCGCGGGAATCGCACTTATACGCAATACGTCTCGAGCGTCGTCCTGCGGCCTTCGGAAGATGTCTTTCTATCTCCGGGCGATGTCGTTTTCCTCACCCGCGTTCCCCGCATATTCATGGCATTCGGTTCCACACCTTCGCCTGGTTCGATCGGTGGCACCAACAATCGCCGTTTCACTTTCGAGAATGCCGAGATGTCTCTGGCAGAAGCTCTGGCCAAGGCCGGCGGTCTCGATGGCAGCCGCGCCGACTCCAAATCGGTCTTCGTCTACCGATTCGAACCCAAACGGCTGCTTGAAAGCGTCGGCTTCAACGTGGCTGGGTTCCCGACGGTTCAGGTTCCTGCCGTTTACAAATTCGATATGAGCAAGCCCGACGGCTGGTTCCAGGCGGATTCATTCAGAATGCGCGACCACGATGTCATCTCGGTCGCGGAATCTCCGTCGACTGAATTCATAAAAGTCATGGCCCCGTTGGACGCGGCCACCACCAATGCGGCAAATATAAACTCGATCGTAAGCTCGAAATAACTCTCCGCACACGGGAGCCGAGGTCGACACCGCGCCCTATGGCCGCGGATGAGCTGCAATCGTCGATACTAAGCCCATCGCGCGACCGGTTCATCGCGCAATGGGCTTCACTCCCGTGAGAATACCGCCCGACAGGCCATCTGGGCTCGACGCTCTATGGTCGTGGAATTTTCACGTTACCGACAAATTGAAGCATCGGTTTCAACCAATCTTAGAGCATGGGAACTAGATCTGCAGGGAGCTTTCTGGAGTTCCCGAACGATGTTGCTGATAGCCGGTAGTATTATAATGGGGCTCGTCCTCGGTCTCAGGTATCGCGTGTTCATTCTCGTGCCCGCAATCTTCTTGGGAGCTCTGGGAATCTATGCGGCCTCGCCGCAACCGCTTTCGCAGATCTTTGCATCCGTTGTGACCTTCGCCGTGCTTCTGCAGGTGAGTTATCTCGGTGGCGCGCTTCTGAGATTTGCCACCAGTGGCGAAGTTACCGCCAACATTCCAAATGGGCTGAGCCGCGTCCAACTGCGCTAAGGCGCCGGCGGCCGACCTCGGGTCTTCGGCGGTCTGCCTTCACTGCTGCCTGGCTTGACCAACCTTAGACGAGTAGTCCGGAAAACGGCTCTGCATAGCCGCCTTTATGAACCTGTAGTGAGCAATTGCGGCGCCTAGCTCCTTTAGCCGCTTCTGGCCATTTACAATTTCAATATCGAACAGATCTTGATGATGGCTGTCGAGCGGCTCACGCTCCAGATACTCATCATCGCCATTACCGAGGGTCACCGCGGCCCGGGCCATAACATCATCGACGCGGCGACCTAGACCAGCCCGCTCACGCTCCGCCGCCTGTAGAGCATCTTCAATAGCAGCCATGATGGCTCCTACGCGACTTTGGTCGGTCTCAATGTCGCGATCGGGCGAACGAACACGAAATTCGGACACACCGACACGGCGAAGGAAATTCTGGCTGCGGGCCTTTAGGAACAGCTGGAACATGAATTGATTTCTCTTTCGAGGTCAGCGCCCCAGAAGATCGCTCTCTCGTAGTTAATGAAGATTTAACGGCTACGAACAGACCGCGTGAGCCGTCCAGCTCCGCCAGGCGCTATCGTGCTTCTGATAGAGCACCAGCCATCTCCGTTCACCTTCGCCGAAGGAAGAAGGGGCAGCTTGCCCGACCACGCTCACACTGTGTTGCTCGGCTTGGGCCCGATCCAGAACTTCGAATTCCCGTGTTTCCTCGATAGTCAGCCCGATGAGAACTCGCTGGCCGACTGCGTCAACAAAATACCTTCGAGGAGCTGCCTGACTAGGAACAATCATATTGAGCCCCGTGCCTAGTATCTAAAAGTAAACGCGAGCAACCGCGTAAATCGATGCGCGCAAAATCAAAACCGAACTCTTCAATTCCAAATTCAACCTTGCACGCGGCAGTATAACTACTGGCTGCGCAAACAAGGCGTCCGCAATTTGCACCCACACACGTCTCCACGCAATTCAGAACTCGCAGCAACGTTAAGGCGCTGAACCAAAGCAATAATCAATCGGCCAACCCGGAACGTACTTCTCGCGCGAAGCAATAAATTGGCTCCAGAAATTCAAAGAGGGCACACACTCACGACTATACAGTAAGGTTGAGGGGTTAGCTTAACACCCGTTGTTTGTTGCGAAGTTTTCGGAATCCCCTATCCCTTTTCACACCGGGCTTCCCCAAGGCTCGGCCCCACCCAAGCAAAGCCGTCGAGCGAACATGGGTCCGCTTGGCGGCTTTGTCTTTGTGTCTGTACAAGAGGATCATTCGAAGAAGATGGCACGCAAGCCCTGGTCATTCAAAGAGGATCGCCGACTCATGGAGTTGGCCAAATCTTCCATTCCACTGGAGGACGCAGCAAAGCAGCTCGGACGTTCACCCGATGCGATCAAGCGCATGGCTATGCGACTCGGCCTCTCGCTCAAATCAAAGAGCGGCAAGAAGTCCTGAGCGGTACGCAAAACCTGCGTTTATGGGTTAGCGGCCGGCTTCCAAACGGCTTCCCGTTTCGTGAAGAGGCCGACGCTTCGGCCATGGCCCTCGATAACCCATTTAACGGTTCGGATCCCGCTCGACGCCAAAATGACGCTCCGCGCCTATGGGGGATCGGCTGCCCTTTGCGGAAATCCGTCCAGCCACCAACCGTCAATTGAGCGCATTTCCCATCCGCCGATGCTCACTTGAACGGCAACAATGCCCGGCAAAGTGCGAAGCCGAGACGCTATGGAAGACCCTCTAAACCCGATCTTAGTGCCTCTGAGGGTAGGTTTCGGGTTACCCTTTCCTAACCTGGCGGGCCAGGATGAAACCAGCATGGCCGAGCCTTTCGTTGGCAACGCTCGTTCTCACGAGCGCAATCACGTTCGGCCTCGCCGGACATCTCGCCGCGACGAACTTTATCCACGGCCAACAGGCACGCCATCTCGACGAGTTCGCTGAGGTCGTACTACGCCGATCTGAGTTCGCCATCGACTTCGCAGCCGCCAGCCTCGGCGAATTGGCTAGCCGAGGACTCGCCACATGCGATCCGGCCGCACTCCAGGCAATCCGTTTACACGTCTACCAACGCTCCGCCGTAAAGGACGTCCGCGTCGTGAACCCCGACGGCTCGGTAATTTGCTCGGCGTATTCGGAGACCCTGGAATTCGATAAGGGTTGGATCGATCGCGTCGACATGCTCTCCTCTCGCGATAAGAAGTCGATGCTGTTCCGCGTGGAGCAATTCGGTGGCGACGCGCTTGGCGTGCTGAGAGACATTGACGACAAGAAGGCAATGGTCGCCATCCTCGGTATTGGCGCCAGCCTTTTCGATATCATGCCGGCCGAGCTTCGCCCACACAGCGAGGTGCAACTGACACTTGAGAACGGCGCGGAGCTCGGCAAATTCGTCATCGACGCTGACAAGACGCTTCCGCGATCGGTCGAATTTACAAAGAGCTCGACGCGCTACCCTCTGCGCGCGGTCGTCCGGATCGACAAAATCGCTCTTTCGAGTTGGAACGACGAGGCTTACTTGCCAGCGATGACTGTTGCGCTTGCGCTCGGCGTACTGTTCGGGATCCTATTATCGCGGACCCGGCAGACGGAAGGCCCGCTCGCTGATCTCGATCGCGCTCTCGCGCGCGGTGAATTCCTGCCGTATTTCCAGCCGATCTTTGATCTCAGAACAGGTGAGATCAAAGGGTGTGAAATTCTAGCACGCTGGCTACGCAATCACGGTTCGGTTGTCCCACCGATGAACTTCATTCCACTCGCCGAATCCAGCGGACGTATCGAAGCCATGACCTGGCAAATACTCGGCCTAGCGCTGGCAGATCTCCAGCAACATCTCAAGGCCAACAAGGAGTTCAAACTGTCATTCAACGTCGTGCCCAAGCACCTCTTGAGCGCCGACTTCGTCAAGACCCTGCGGAGCACAGTCAACGCGGCCAAGGTGGCCTTTCGGCAGATCGTGGTCGAGGTCACTGAGCGCGACGAGCTCGACGACTTGGTTCGCGCTGCGGCCGTTGTGCGGGAGCTGCGCGACTACGGGTTCCGAGTGGCTATCGACGACGTTGGCGTCGGCCATAGCGGGTTGTCGCGACTAAAGGGGCTCGGTGCCAACACGATCAAGATCGACAAGTTCTTCGTAGACACTATTGCGGCTGATGCTTCGACCACGACAATCGTAGAGATGTTGGTGGCAGTCGCAAATGACCTCCAAATGACAGTGATCGCAGAAGGCGTAGAAACCGAGGAGCAGGTCCAGGCCCTGATCGCCTGCGGCGTCGAGGAAGGCCAAGGCTATCTAGTCGCCGCGCCGCTCCCAATTGCGAAGTTCAACGACTTGCTGTCCTCGCGATCCAAAACGGTTCGGGCTGATGAGACCGCCTTGGTCGCCTAACGGCGACTGAGCGACATGGTCTCCCTTGCGGTATTTTGATTGGCGTTCGCCGCCAATGCTTACGCAGCCGTCGACTGACGAAACGAGAGGGGGTGGCTGGAGAGAGTTTCGCCTTCGGTGAACAGTTCGGCGAGATGTCGTCAACATGGTCACACTGGACAAGATCTGCTGCGAGATTGAGCGAGGTCGGCACAGGTTCTCCTTCGGCTGTCTCACCATCACAGCTGAAGACGTTGGCGCCTGAACCGGCCATGGCAGCGCAATAATCACTCCGATTGCGACGGCTCAAACGGCAGGTCCGATGAGCAGGATTTCTATCTAGGCACGTACGACGTCCGCCACCCCAAACACGATCAGAGCTCGGAATGGCAAACTGGGATACTTTCCGCACGTCCAACGCGCTTCGAGGTTGTGTTTTCAAGAACGCCTCTCGAATAGCACACGAAGAGGATGTGATAAAAGAGAACGGCCCAGGGAATATCGTTCCTGTTTGGCATGCCCGATGGCTATGTGTGTGTTCAGGGAGAACGTGCGGTTGCCAAAGGCGCCTTCCCAATCCGCCTCTGTTTCAAAATAGTTCGAACATTACCGTTCTGTAAGGATAGCGTCAGGGCGCGTACTTAAGAATGCTTCAATTTGTTGGAGTGTTCGATGAGCTTTCTTCTGCTGCCTTTGGTCTTGCCGGCGGCAGTTCTCTGTTTCTTCGGCTACGCATCGATTAAGCAGTGGCTGGTTCGAAGGCGCGAAACTGGGACACCTCCAGATTCAAATTAGGACAAGACCTAATTCCGACAGCATCTCTTCAGGAGAACGGGACAGGCTGCTAACCGCGGCGCGGCCCAAGCTATTCGGTCGCTAGCCTCGCCTTCGACAAGGTGCCCGACTAAGGCGGCCTACGCTCGACAAATCTTTCCTGACACCTCGAACAACGAACGGTCGGAGGCGCCCACGCCTTTAGATGAATGCTCCTGATCCGGCGTCCAGCCGCGAGGTATCACTTCGAAGCCTGCAACTCAGTGGATCTTGCCATTGCTTGCCTTCGGCTTCCCAAATGGCCCAGCCTCCTACGAGCTGAGGCGTTCCATTCCCGGAAGCAAAAATGCCGCCTGCTTAAATAAACGCAGGCGGCGGCTTGCCAGCCCCGAGAGGGTGACGCGCAAAATCCCGGTGGAGAGAGTTAAGCACATCTTGTGCCAACGTTTTATTACAAGCGGAACGAATGGCCCGGCGACGTGGCAAAGCCATCAGGTCGAAGATCAATTGAGAGCAAACAATTGGACGGCTTGAGCTCTCAAGCACTTGTGGGCAGTGCGGCGAACCAAGGTCGGCAGGCCAGCAGTTTGACTGACACGCGAACTGACGGACACCACTATGCACGCGGCGCCCTTCCGACGAGCAGCATCTCGCCTGAAAGCACAATATGATTATTGAGCACTTACCATTGACCGCTTCAACTCGACGCAAGCTCAGCGCCCCTAGGGATGGTGCCAGATGCACCCGCACCTCGATGTCCCAACCGGGAAGCCAGTTAGCTGGACCGCTGGAATAGTTGTGCGGCTTTAACGATGTTCTTGCCTTTTCGGAGCGACACGCCCGCAGACCGGCTATGCTGCAGAATGCGCCGCAATCATCTCTTGGCAGCAGTAGGAATTTGCCTCGCGCTCATCGCCTACGCTGCACTCTCCCGGTTCGTAGGAAGGCCCGTGATCGTTGGCCATGCCGGCGCTTACTGGGTCATCGTCATTGAGCGCTTCAGCATCTACGGCCTGCTTGGCTTGCACCTATCGTTGCTGCTTCCTGGGCGGATTGCAGCAGCCGGCAGCCTCGCGATTGCCGTCGCAGTTGGTCTTGAGATTGTACAAACGTTGATCTCAGATCACGGTTTCGCACCGCTCGACGTTCTGCAGAAGGCGGTCGGTGGCATCATTGGCGTGCTGCTCGCCCAGACAATTCTGACATTCCTCCCCCGGCCGCCGAGCTAGACTAGCTGCGGCCGAGCCGACCAGACATCGCCCGATCACGGAAAAGAATCGCGTCTACTTCACCATCTGCCCGCGCAGCTCACCGCCAGGGTTCGCCGCCGTGTGGATGTTCGCATACCATTTGCCTGCCAGAAGATCTGCCGCTTGGGTCTCGCTGAGGGGCGCCGTACCCAGGATCGGGCTTTGCGTCGATTTGAACGGAAGCGCAATGCCGGCATTCTTGGCAGGCTCGCTGGGCCCATGGAAGTGGGCACCTAGAGCAGGTCCACTGAGGCCGGAATAGGTTACCGTGTAGGTCAGAACCTTCGTATCAGTATCGAATGAGGCATCCGCCCGGCCCGAACCAGAACTTGTGTTAGGTGGCACCTCGTTACTACCCTTAAGCTCTGCCTGTAGCTTGATTGTTTCCCCACTGGCGACTGTCGCAAGACCAAGTGGGAGCGCTGCAACCAACGCACCCACAAGACACAGGGCCTTCTGCATAATTTCCTCCCAGCCGTGATTGTTTGCCTTGCCAGTCCAGTGTGAAAACACCGGGGGCGCCGCTAAATTCCGGCTGAGCGATTATGCCCGATTCGAAGAGGTCACGAGCGGAGAACTAGGCGGCTCCGCGCCCAAAACCTATCTTCCGCGTCCTGAAAACTCCCGACATTTTCTGGTGCGTATCGCGCAATGCTGCGATCGCGTCGTCCACATCGGTCTCAACTTCGCGAATGGTTTCCAAGAACCGGGCCATCAACAGGGCATTTAGCTTGACGCGGGTGTTTCCGTCGCGGCTGCGGCGTCGGTCAAGAAGTAACTGCTGCGCTTGTAGTCTGGCCTCGTCAGCGCTGACCCCGCAGAGAGTCCCAAGTTCCTGATACGTCATCCAGATTTGAGGCATGTCCCTGTCCGCTCATAGTTGCGAACCCGAACCTAGTTTTCCTCCCATAAAGGCAAGGTTTCCGCAGCGTGGTCGCGCCACGTTTTCGTGTCAATAGTGTCAATGCAAAACTAAGACACCGGCGCTTTCGGCGGCGTGGGCGGAGACCGCAACCAGCTGTGGAGCTCCTTGGGTAGTTTGCCGCGATTGAGCTTCACGACCGCCAACTTGGCATCGGCCGGCAGCTCTCCCTCCTGACTGTAAATCAGTGTGCACTCGAACTTGATATCGGGAACCTCTCTCGCCGTCCCCGAGCACGTCGCCACGGTGCCGCTGCACATGCCGGACAGATCGACCTCGACCTCGTCAAGACCGAACACGCTCGGACTACCATCGGCATGCCGCTTCACCGTCAGCACGGCCGTGAAGCGCTGCTGATCGACCTGATAGGAGCCGCCATAGGTGAAGAAACTATCGCGCCCCGAGATCCGTCCCTCGGTCAAATCGACAAGGCCCGTGCCCTGGCCACGCGGGGTCCTGAACCAAGCAGCGTATTTGCCATCTCTCAGCATGAAAGACATCCGTCGTAAAATTCAGAGGTATTTGCGACCAACTCTGGGGCGCGACAATGACCGTTACGATGCGTATCTCGCCACGGTTAACGCCCGGCAAAGCTGGTTCTTAAAATTGCCGGCGCAAACTCCGCCGCGCCGGCCGCAAATCTAGAACAGCTCGATGCCGTCATCGGCAGGCTCGACGGCCGCGACCCGGCGGGCGGCGGCGGACGAGGAGAGCCCGAGAACCTGCAAGAAGTCCCGATGGACGTCGCGCTCCCGTTCCATCGTATAGCGCGCAAACAGATCGTCGAGCAGAGCCTCATCCTGCAGCTGCGGCCGATGCGTGCCCGTGCTGGCCGTCTCGAGGCGCGCAGCGACTTTCGGCAGCGTTGCCGAGGACTCGCCGAGCGAGCTCATCAGGCCTTGCGCCGAATTCATCAAGCCTTCGAACTCGGCGCCTTCGTCGACGAGCTGGTTCATCAGCCTGCCGAGCCGTTCGTTACCGACTTCGACCTCGCGCAGCGCTTGAAGGATTTGCGGCTCGAGCTTGGCGAGCTGGGTGGGATCACCCTGGACGCGAAGCTCCTTCAACTCGTTGGCGGACGTCTCGATACCGTCGAGGACGGGCCGCAAGCGCGTAGCTCCTGCCGAGACCTGGTCGGCGGTCGCCTTGAGCTCGTTGGCGATGACGACGAAGGCGCTGCCGCGGCTGCCGAGATGGCTCGCCTTGAGGCCCGCGTTCATGCCGATCAACGTGATATCGACCGTGGCCTCGGCAAGGCCCGCGATGGCCTGACGGAATTTCGCCAGCGTCTCCTCGACGACCGCCAGCGCCTCATCCACCGAACGGCCGGCGCTGTCGCAGGTCGCGATCAGGGTCGAGGCCTGGGCCAGCGTGCGCTTGATCCGGCTGAGGAACGACGTGGAGGAACCATTCTCGCCGCCGAACAGCGTGCGACCATGACTGACGACGCCGCCCGCATCGTTCAGGATCGCCGACAGCGCCCGGATGATCTGGGCGATGTCGCCGCCGAACTCGCGTTGTGCATCCCTCAGCTGGGCCGCTTGCAGCCGGCGGATCGCATGGGCGCCGTCTTCGCTTGCCACCGGCCCCGGAACGAGGCTCGGCTCCGCGCCCGACGACAGGCGCAAGCCGTGACAGACATGTTCGAGGCGCTGTCGCGTACTGTCGCCGGCCTGCAAGGATATGATTGCGCCACCGACCGCTTCGGCGATCTTCCGCGTGCTGCCGCTCGCAAGATCGGCGAGATGGCTGCTCTCGCTGCGCTGGTCGCGCAGGCCGGAATAGGCCGCGCCGAGCTCCGCACTCTCCGCGACCAACTGACCGCCGTAGTTCTTCTCGAACTCCTTCTGCCGGCCGGATGCCGTGGCGACCGCGTCCGACAAGCGCTGCTGGTCCCGCGCACAGCCCTCGATCGAGCCTTGCACGGCTTTGCCGAGATCGTAGGCCTCTTGCGTGAAGGCCAGAAAACCCTCGCGATCCCCCTCGAGCGAAGCCGCCTCGATGCGCGCGCTACGCGCGATGATTGTGATCATTCCGATGTGCTTGAACAACGGCTTCAGCAGGGCGGACGCCTCGGTCGTATTCTTGCCGATCGCCGCAAGCAGCGTGCTCTCGGCCGGCAGCGCATGCGCCAGCTCGCTCAGTCGTGCTGCGATCTCCTGCAACGCTGTCGCGGCGCCTTCGATCTCGGCGCCGGACAGCTCGCCGGAGAGAGACGCGAGCCCCTGATTCAGCTCCTTGAAGATGATGTGGCCACGGCCGAGCTCCCGACCGACGCGCGCGAATACGTCCTCGATGCGCGACGAGACGTCCTCGACCGCGACAACCGCATCCGTCAAATTGCTGGCCGGAGTGGCAGTCATTGCATCAACCCGCCACCGCCGCGTGCCCGGCCTGATACCAGTGCATGATCTCGCGCGGGATGAGGTTCAGCGAGACCACCTTCTCGACCCCGCCATGGGCGATGGCTTCCTTGGGCATGCCGAACACCACGCAGCTTTCTTCGTCCTGCGCGCGGGTCGAGGCGCCAAGCTTGCGCATCTCCAGCATGCCGCGCGCACCGTCATCACCCATGCCGGTCATGATGACTCCAAGCGCGTTGGCACCGGCGTGCTGAGCTGCCGAACGAAACAGCACGTCGACCGACGGGCGATGCCGCGACACTGGCGGTCCGTCCTTGATCGCAACTTGATAGCGCAGGCCGATGCGCTGGAGCAGCATGTGGCGCGCGCCCGGCGCGATGTAGGCCCAGCCAGGCAGCACCGTCTCGCCATCCTCCGCCTCCTTGACGCGGATCTGGCAGACACCGTCCAGACGCCTGGCGAAGGCCGCGGTGAACCCCGCCGGCATGTGCTGGACGATCAGGATGGGCGGGCAGCTCGCCGGCAGCATATCGAGGACATCGTTGAGCGCTTCCGTTCCGCCCGTCGATGCACCGATGCACACGATGCGCTCAGTCGTCGGCCGGACTTTTCCCTGCACCGGAGGCGGGATGATGGCGTCGGCCGTCAGCTTTTTCTCGATCATCCGCCGCTCCGTGCGCGGCCGCACGCGCGCACGCGCGGCCGATTTCACGGCCTCGCGCAGCCGCGTCGAGCATTCGAGCAGCGCCTGCCGCGTGTCGATCTTCGGCTTGGGCACGATATCGACGGCGCCGGCCTCGAACGCCTCGAACATCACGTTCGAGCCTTCCGCGGTGAGCGAGGAGCAGATGATCACGGGGATCGGCCGCTGCGCCATGATCTTGCGCAGGAACGTCATGCCGTCCATGCGCGGCATCTCGAGGTCGAGGATCATGACATCGGGGATTTCGTCCTGGAGACGCTTCGCCGCGACGAATGGATCGGACGCCGTCCCCATCACTTCAATGTCAGGATCGTCGTTGAGGATCGACTGAAGGATTTGGCGGACCGACGCCGAATCGTCCACGATCAACACGCGAACTTTCTCCCTCGGCATCTTGAATGTGCTCCCGCTCAGACTTGAAAGATGGTCGGCTGAACCTGCTTCAGCCCCGGAACGGCACTGTGGATCATCGACTCGGAATGTCCGACCAGCAAATATCCTCCCGGCCGTAGATGGCTGCAAAGCTGCTCGACGACCTTGCGCTGCGTGGGCTTGTCGAAATAGATCAGCACATTGCGGCAGAAGATCATGTCGACGTCACGGTCGACCGGATAGGCCGCATCCATCAGGTTCATCCGCATGAACTGCGTCATGCGCCGCAGTTCCGGCACCACCCGCACTTCGCCGCGCGACTTGTCGCGCGAGGACAGGAAATATCGCTTCAGGAACGGCTCCGGCACGGGAGCCAGCGCATCGCTTGTGTAGATCGCGGTCTTGGCGAGGCGCAGCACCGCGGTCGAGATGTCGGTTCCCAGGATACGATACTGAAACCGCGACCCGCTCCGCGTCATGTCATCCAGCACCATGGCAACCGTGTAGGCCTCCATGCCGGTCGAGCTCGCCGAGCTCCAGACCTTCAGGTTTGCGCTTTTGCGGCCATGCGCCTTGAGCAGCGTCGGGATCGCGATGTCCCGCATGAAGGTGAAATGCTGCGGCTCGCGGAAGAAGTCGGTCTTGTTGGTCGTCACCACATCGATCAGATGGGTGAGCTCGGCGTCGAAATGATCGACCTCGAACAGGTTGTCGACATATTCGTTCAGATCGGAGAAGTTCAGGGCGCGCACACGCTTGTGCAGACGCCCCTCCAGCATCAGCCGCTTACCCTGCGGCAGCTTGATGCCGACCTGGCCTTCGATCAATTCGGCGATGGTCCGGAAATGGCGGTCCGACAGGTGCACGGCCGTATCCTGCTGCATGGCGGACATCATGGCCGCCAGCCTCGGCCCCGAAGGACCACATGCAATGAATGTCGGGCCATCGGGGCCATCTGGAATCCTACGCGTTCACGCAACAACAGAAGAAGACAGACCCGCCTCAAGGCGGGCCTGTTCCGAAAACCCTCAGCGCTGGAAATCGGCGTCCCGATCATCCTCGCCGTCGTTCATGTCGAAAGCAAAGCCACCGGCGCCCGCGACCTTCACGGCGCGTGCTGGCCTCGCCTGCGCCTTCTTGGCGGGACGCTCGACCGCCGCCATGGTCGCAGCCTTGGCGCGGAGCTGATTGACGGCCCGATCGATCGGCGCCGGCGCGTGGCTCTTCCCGCCTTCGTCGATCCGGAAGTAAGCAATCGTCGACTGCAGCTGCTCGGCCTGGGAGGCGAGTTCTTCCGAGGTCGAAGATACCTGCTCGGAGGCACTGGCGTTCTGCTGGCCGACCTTGTCGAGTTGCTGGATCGCCTGGTTGATCTGCGAAGAGCCGACGTCCTGCTCACGGCAGGCCGCGGTGATCTCCTCTACGAGCTCGGCGGTCTTCTTGATATCAGGGACGAGCTTGGCAAGCATGGAGCCGGCTTCCGCCGCGACCTTGACGGTCTCGGCCGAGAGGGTACCGATCTCGGCAGCGGCCGCCTGGCTGCGCTCGGCAAGCTTGCGCACTTCGGAGGCAACGACAGCAAAGCCCTTGCCGTGCTCACCGGCGCGGGCGGCTTCGACCGCGGCGTTGAGCGCGAGCAGATCGGTCTGGCGTGCGATCTCCTGCACGATGGTGATCTTCTCGGCGATGGTCTGCATCGCATTGACCGCGCGTCCGACCGCGGCACCGCTGGCTTCCGCATCCTTGGCGGACTGCGCCGCGATCTTCTCGGTCTGGTTGGCGTTGTCGGCGTTCTGCTTCACGTTCGAGGCCATCTCCTCCATGGAGGAGGAAGCTTCCTCAGCGGACGAGGCCTGCTCGGTCGCCCCCTGCGAGAGCTGCTCGGCGCTGGCCGACAGCTCCTGGCTTCCGGCGGAGACGTTCTGGGCGGCGGTCAGAGCTTCCGACACGATCTGGCGGAGCTTCTCCACCATGCGCTCGAGCGCGAGGCCGAGCGTATCCTTGTCCGACAGCGGTTTGGCTTCAACCATGAGATTGCCCTGCGCGATCTCGTTGGCCAGGGCGGCGGTCTGATTCAGGTTCTTCGTCATCGTATTCAGTGACTTGATCAGGTCGCCAATCTCATCGTTGCTGGACGAATCGATCTTGTGGCTAAGATCGCCAACCGCGACGGCGTCCGCCAGTCCGACGGCAAGGGCCAGCGCGCGGCTGATATTGAGCGCAATCCAGAACGCCGCAACCACGGCAATCACCAGAGACAGGCCGACCAGTCCAAGCAACATGGTGATTGCCCGGCTACCCTCCTGCCTGGCTTCCGCACTCTCCTCGGCCATCGCCTTCTTGACGTAGTTTATATAGTCGTTCGCAGCATTGAGGGCTTGCGTCGTCGCCTTCAGGCCCTGATTCATCGAATGTTCGGCGGCCTTCACCTTGTCCTGCTTGGCCATCCTGATGGTTTCGTCCTGCACGGTGTTCGACGCGGCATAGGCGACGGCAAATGCATCAATCATCTTCTTGCCGGCTTCACTGGCGCCGGCATAGGTTTCGTCCTTGATCTTCTGCGCCGTTTCACGAAGCTGGATGATCTGGCCGACGAACTTTTCCTGGTCGGTTTCGCTTGCGGCGAGAATCGCGTTCTTCTCGGCTCGCACCTGGAGAAGAACGCTTTGCTGCAACTCGGAGACTTTGGCGAGACGCGCCGCGCGCGTTGACAGGTGCTCGGTCGTGCTGACGGTGTCGTTAAGCTTCAGGTAGGCGACGGCACCAGCAATCATCGAGAGCAGGATGACGACGCCGAACGCACTTGCGAGCTTTGCCTTGACGGTGAATCTCATGGTCGATCTCGTTGGTTCGAATAAGGGGGGCTCAAGCGGCGACGCTTTTACGCATATCAATTCAGGCGGCTCGGGATGCGTCCGTATCGCTGCTCTCCGGGATCTGGTCATGCGCCATCAGCTTGGCGAGATCGAAGATCACGACGAACTTCTCGCCCTTGCGGCCAATACCGGCGGCATAATCGGACTGCCATTGGCCGCCGACCTCGGGGATCGGTTCGATCGCCTGCTCGTCGATGTCGGTGACCTCGAACACGCAGTCGGCGACGAAGCCGACGCCGACCAGGCGGTCCTTCATCGGCACGTCGAGGATGATGATGCGGGTCGCCTCGGTGGCAGCGACAGCCGGCAGGCCGAGCTTGGTCCGGAGATCCACGATCGGATAGCCGGCGCCACGCACGTCGATCATGCCCAGCAGGAAATTCGGCGCATGCGGCAGGCGCGAGATCGGCCTCATGTCGAGGATTTCGCGAACGTTGCGGATGCTGATGCCGAACGTCTCGCCGGCGAGCCCGAGCGTCAGATATTGCGAGGTTGCGGCCATTGCTAAAGTCCAGAGGTCAGATTGTTGATGTGATCAGCGCTGAAATTCGGCGTCGCGGTCGTCTTCGCCGTCTTGCATGTCGAAAGCGAAACCGCCGCCGCCCGCGACCTTCATCGCGCGCGCCGGCTTGCGGGCGGCCGCGGGCTTCTTCGCGCCACGATCCGCCGCCTGCATCTGCCCCGCCTTGGCTCGAAGCTGGGTGACGGCGCGGTCGATGGGTGCTGGTGCGGCACTCTCGCCGCGGCCGGCCTGCTCGATGCGGAAGAACGAGATGGTCGACTGAAGCTGCTCGGCCTGCGAGGCGAGCTCTTCCGAGGTCGAGGACACCTGCTCGGAGGCGCTGGCGTTCTGCTGGCCGACCTTGTCGAGCTGCTGGATCGCCTGGTTGATTTGCGAAGATCCCACATCCTGTTCACGGCACGCTGCGGTGATCTCCTGCACCAGCTCCGCGGTCTTCTTGATGTCCGGCACGAGCTTCGACAGCATATCGCCAGCTTCCTGGGCGACCTTGACGGTCTCCGTGGACAGCGTACCGATATCGGCGGCGGCGGCCTGACTGCGCTCGGCGAGCTTGCGTACCTCGGAGGCGACGACAGCAAAGCCCTTGCCGTGCTCGCCCGCACGGGCGGCCTCGACCGCCGCATTGAGCGCGAGCAAGTCGGTCTGACGCGCGATCTCCTGCACGATCGTGATCTTCTCGGCAATGGTCTGCATCGCATGGACGGCACGGCCGACGGCAACGCCGCTGGCTTCCGCATCCTTGGCCGACTGCGCCGCGATCTTCTCGGTCTGGTTGGCGTTGTCGGCGTTCTGCTTCACGTTCGAAGCCATTTCCTCCATCGACGAGGAGGCTTCCTCGGCAGACGACGCCTGTTCCGTCGCACCTTGCGAGAGCTGCTCGGCGCTTGCTGAGAGCTCCTGGCTGCCGGCGGAGACGTTCTGGGCTGCCGTGAGCGCCTCCGACACGATCTGACGGAGCCTCTGCACCATCGTCTCCAGCGCGGTGCCGAGCTTGTCCTTGTCCGAAATGCGACTGGCTTCGACGGTGAGATTGCCCCGGGCGATCTCGTTGGCGACCTCGGCATTGGCGTTGAGGCTTCCAATCATGCGCTCCAGCGCGATGCCGAGCGTGTCCTTCTCGGAGAGACGCTTGGCTTCGACGGCCAGATTGCCCTGCGCGACCTCGTTGGCTATTTCGGCGGTCGCATTGAGATTGCCGGTCATCACATTCAGCGACTTGATCAGATCGCCGACTTCGTCGTTGCTCTTGACCTCAACCGTCTGGCTTAGATCTCCGATTGCGACGGCGTTGGCCAGGTCAACCGCGCGGCCAAGCGACCGGCTGATCGCGACCGAAATCCACAGGGCGGCCCCGATCGCCACCATCAGCGACACACCAAGGAGCGCCATCAGCATGAACTGGGCCTGGTGTCCCTCCTCTTTCGACTGGACAGCCTGCTCGGCCAGCTGGGTCTTGGTGTTGTCGACATAGCTGCCCATCGATTCGAGCGCTTCGTTCACCACCCTGCGCCCCTCGTTCGTGGAGCGGTCGGCCGCCTTGGCCTTGTCGGTCTTGGCTAACCGGATGGTTTCTTCCTGATAGGCATTCATCCTGGCGTAGGCCGCACTGAAGCTGTCGAGCAGCTTCTTGCCGGCCTCACTTGCCAGAGCATAAACCTCATCTTTGGTCTTCGAGGCGGCCTCGCGACGCTTGGCGGCGTCGGCGGCGGCCTGTTCCACCTCGCTGTCGGCACCGATGATCGCGTTCTTTTCAGCGCGAAGCTGGATGAGAATGAGCTTCTCGACCTCCATGGCCTTTTCCATGCGCTTGGCGCGCAGAACCATGCTGTCGGCCGTCGCCATCATATCGCCGAGCTTGATGTAGGCGACGACGCCGGCGATCATGGACAGGACAATGACCAAGCCAAATGCGCTGGCCAGCTTTGCTTTGACGGTGAATCTCATGTTCGAAGTCCCTCGGTTCGGCCCGGCCTGATTTGAGGAGAAGCGCGCAGGATTGCCCGCAGCGCTTCCTGGAAAACTAGCGCTGAAACTCTGCGTCGCGATCATCCTCGCCATCATGCATGTCGAAGGCGAAACCGCCGCTGTTGGCGACCTTCGCCGCGCGCGCAGGCTTGCGAACGGGCACAGCCGGCTTCTTCGCGCGTTCCGCCGCCTGCATCTGCCCCGCTTTGCTGCGAAGCTGGGTGACGGCACGGTCAATCGACGCCGGCGCAGCGCTCTCGTCACGGCCGGTATGCTCGATGCGGAAGAAGGAGATCGTCGACTGCAGCTGCTCGGCCTGCGAGGCAAGCTCTTCCGAGGTCGAGGACACCTGCTCGGAGGCACTGGCGTTCTGCTGGCCGACCTTGTCGAGTTGCTGGATCGCCTGGTTGATCTGGGAGGAGCCGACGTCCTGCTCCCGGCAAGCCGCGGTGATTTCCTGAACCAGCTCGGCGGTCTTCTTGATGTCGGGCACGAGCTTTGACAGCATGTCGCCGGCTTCCTGCGCGACCTTCACCGTCTCGCTGGAGAGCGTGCCGATATCCGCCGCCGCAGCCTGGCTGCGCTCGGCAAGCTTGCGCACCTCGGAGGCGACCACCGCAAAGCCCTTGCCATGCTCGCCGGCGCGGGCGGCTTCGACCGCCGCGTTCAGGGCGAGCAGGTCGGTCTGACGCGCAATCTCCTGCACAATGGTGATCTTCTCGGCAATGGTCTGCATCGCGTTGACGGCGCGGCCGACGGCGATGCCGCTGGCCTCGGCATCCTTGGCCGATTGCGCCGCAATCTTCTCGGTCTGGTTGGCGTTGTCGGCGTTCTGCTTGACGTTCGAAGCCATCTCTTCCATCGACGAGGAGGCTTCCTCGGCAGACGAGGCCTGCTCGGTCGCACCCTGCGAAAGTTGCTCGGCGCTTGCGGAGAGCTCCTGGCTGCCAGCCGAGACGTTCTGGGCTGCCGTCAGCGCCTCCATCACGATCTGGCGAAGCTTGCCGACCATCGTATTCAAGGCGTTCACCAGGTCGCCAATCTCGTCGTTGCTGGACACTTTGATGGTTTGGTTGAGATCGCCACCAGCGACGGCGCCGGCGAGACTCACCGCGCGGCCGAGGGCGCGCGCGATGCTCAGCGCGATCCAGAAGGCCGAACCGGCGCCGATGACCAGCGATGCCACGATCACCCCGATCAGCAGCATCTTGGCCCTACCGGCATCCTTCTCGGAATCGGCAGCAAGTTCTGCCATCGCCTTCTTGACATAGGCGATGTACTCGCCCGACGTTGCTATCGCATTCGTAGCATTCGCGACGCCTTCCGAGCCAGCCAGCGCGCCGGCACGGATATTGCCGCCATCCTTGACGATGTCCGCCACCCGCGAGACGATGTTGGAGAGTCGCTCGCCCTGCTGCGTGACCGCGCTGAGCGACACACCGACTATGCCCGCGGCAGAAACGGCCTGTTTCAATGCACCTTTGAATTCTTCCGATTGATGTCCGATCGTCTTTATCTCTGCATTCAGGTCCTCCATGCTGGAGGCCGACAGCGAAAATGCGACGTCGCGTTGCAGGCGGGCAGCTTCAAGCCTCGCAGTCTCGATTGCGATGATGGCATTGGCTCGCTCGTTGGATGCCGGCTGGAGTTTGAGGTCGGCGATATACTTCTCGACCGCGGCGTTCCAGTCTTTCACGATCGTCCGCCCGTCCGAGACCCACAAGGCGGCGCCTTTGTTGTTCGAGTTGAGCGTCGCAAGTCTGATGATCTCGTCCTCGCCTGCGTTCATTTTGTCGTAGGCGGCGCCGAACTTCTCGATCAGGCGCTTGCCGGCCTCGGTTGCTGCGGTATGAATCTCGTCGCGAAGCCGTGACGCGTCCTTGCGGTATTTCTTGATTTCATCGGAGACCTTTTGCATGTCCGCATCAGTGCTCGCAATGATGATGTCCCGCTCGGCACGCATCTGATACAGGATGTTGTTCTGCAGCTCGCCGGCCTTGTCGATCCGGCCCGCGCGAGAGACGAGATCGGATGACGTGTCGACTGCTTCCGACAGTTTTTGATAGGCAAACACCCCCGTGATCGCTGACAGGACGATGATCGCGCCGAACGCAGCCGCCAGCTTTGCCTTGATGGTGAATCGCATATCGAGCCCCCAGCTCTTGGTCTCCTCGGAGACCTCATTTCAATTCAGGATGCGTTCCATATTCGGAACAATGACAAACTCTTCACGCCACTTCGCAATGAAACGAATGAATTCCGGCTTCCAGTGCATGCCGACGCGCGGCGTCTGCTGCACAGCGGCCTGCGAGATCTCCGTGACTTCATAAACCTTGTCGGCGGTGACACCGACCAGCACCGGCTCGCCATCGAGCTCGATCTCGATGACGACAATGCGCGTGTCGGCGGAATCGTCGAGCTGCGGCATGCCGAAGCGGATGCGCAGATCCGCGAGCGGAATGACGTTGCCGCGCACGTTGATCACGCTGGGGACGAAAGCCCGCGCGCCCGCCACCTTGGTTACGGGTACAGGGTCGATGATCTCGCGGACCAGGCCGGCGTCGAGCGCGAACTTCTCCTCGCCAAGGCCAATCATGACGACCTGCATCGCGTCGGCATGGCGCTCTGCTGCATGTCCCTCGGTCATCACGCCGCCTCGCTGATATGCTGTTTCTCGATCTTCGACTGCGCCAGCGTGACCAGCTGTGCGACGTCGAGGATCAGCGCCGCCGTGCCGTCACCCAGGATGGTCGCGCCGGAGAAGATGGTGACGTCCGAGTGCAGCTTGGAAAGCGACTTGATGACGGTCTGGTGGTTACCGATGATCTGGTCCGCGACGAGGCCGACATGGGTCTCGCCGGTCGAGATGATGATCGTCTTCTGGTGCCGATCGGGCGCTCCCGACGACGACATGATCTCGCGCAGGCGGAGGAAGGGCACGAGGTTGCCGCGCACGTTCAGGAAGTTGCGACCGCGGGAGCGTTCGTCCTCGGCCGTCAGCTCGATGCATTCCTCGACCGCCGACAGCGGGATGATGTAGCGCCCCTCGCCGACGCGGATCAGAAGGCCTTCGATGATCGCGAGCGTCAGCGGCAGGCGCAGCGTCACCGTGGTGCCCTGACCCGGCCTGGTCGACAGGTCGATCGAGCCGCGCATGTTCTCGATGGTACGCTTGACCACGTCCATGCCGACCCCGCGACCTGACAGCGCCGAGATGGTCTGCGCGGTCGAGAAGCCCGGATGGAACAGGAACTGGTGAATCTCGTGATCGGAGAGCACGGCGCCGGCCGCGATCAGGCCCTGCTCCTCGGCCTTGGCGCGGATGCGGGCGGTGTTCAGACCGCCGCCATTGTCCTTCACGGTGACGAGCACCTGCGCGCCGGAATGCACGGCCGCGAGTTCGATCCGGCCCTGCTCGGTCTTGCCGTTGGCGGCGCGCGTCGCGGTATCCTCGATGCCGTGGTCGATGGCGTTGCGGATCAAATGCACCAGCGGATCGGCCAGGCACTCGATCATGGTCTTGTCGAGCTCGGTATCCTCGCCCGTCGTGACGAACTCGACCGGCTTCGACAGATCGCGTGAGAGGTCGTGGATCAGGCGGCGGAAGCGGCCGAACAGCGAGCCGATCGGCACCATGCGCGCGCCCATCGTGGTGTCGCGCAAGGACGAGGCGAGACGTTCGATTTCCTCGGCGATCATCTTGATCGAGAGATCTGAACCGGAGGCGGCAAGCTGGGTCAGCCGTGCCTGGGCAATGACGAGCTCGCCGACGCGGTCCATCAGTTCGTCGAGGCGCTCGGCCTGGACGCGGACGGTGGCGATGCCGCGATCGTCACGCTTGGCTTCGGCCTTCGGCTCGTGTTTGGCTTCGGCCTTCGCAGCCGGCTTCGGCTCCGACTTCGCGGCGGGCTGCTCTGCAACGGGCGCGGCAACGGCCTCAACCACCGGCGCAGGCATTTCGACAATCGGAGCCGGCTCCTCGTCGAGGAGCAGGAACAGCGGCGCCGGCGCGGGCGCTTCGACATGCTCCAGCGGCGAGAGCGTCAGCTTCATCTCATCCGAGACGAACATGAAGACGTCGTCGATCGCAGCCTTGTCGCAGGCGGCGTGCAGCTTGACGTCCCATTTCAAATAGCAGTCTTCCGGTTCCATCTCGTCGAGGAACGGGATGCCGTCGGTCACAGGGACGACGAAGCAGGGCCCCAGCTTGCAGAGATCATCGAGCAGATCGAGCGGGTTCGATCCGTTGCGCAGGATGTGGGATTCGAATTCCAGGTAAAGGTGCCAGCCGGCCTGCTTGCTCTCGACGGGCGCGAGCGGCGGGGCTTCAACGATCTCGGCAACCGCGGCGGCGGGCTGATCCGACGACACGAAGCGCTTGAGGTCGTCGAGGATGGCTTCGCCGATGATATCGTCGGTCGACTGCGGATCCTCGATCAGCGCGCGGATATAATCCTTGGCGGCGAGCGCGACCGAGATGAGCTCCTGGGTCGGCTTGATCTCGCCCTTGCGGACGCGGTCGAAGGCAGTCTCGAATTCGTGGGTAAACGATGCGACCTTGTCGAAGCCGAACATCGCACCCGACCCCTTGATCGTGTGCAGGGCGCGGAAGGCGGAATCGACCAGTTCGCGGTCGTCCGGACGCAGGCCGAGGTCGAGCAGGGCCCCTTCAAGGACCTCGAACAGCTCGCTGGCCTCCTGGCGAAAGACCTCGGTCGGATCCATCGCACTCATGCGCGCACCAGTTTGGCGACGACGGCGAGCAGTTGCTCGGGCTTGAACGGCTTGGTGATCCACCCCGTGGCGCCGGCGCTCTTGGCTTCCTGCTTCACCGTGTCGTTGGATTCGGTGGTCAGGAACACGATGGGCATGCCGACCGCGCTCGGCAGTTTGCGCAGCGCCTTGATGAGTTCCAGCCCGTTCATGACAGGCATGTTCAGATCGGTGATGACGAGATCGAGCTTGCCGGCCTGCGCCTTGGCGAGGCCCTGCGCGCCGTCACCGGCCTCGATGACGTTGTGACCGGCCGGCTCGAGCACGACCTTGATCATCTGCCGGATGCTGGGGGAATCGTCGACCGTGAGAATCGTGGCCATTAGATGCCATCTTTCTTTTGCGGGAAGTGCTGATCGATCATCGCCTCGCTGGCGAAACCGGCGCGGCGAAGGGTGTTGCGCAGAGATTGGGAAAAAGAAGTCAGAACGACCGGACGGCCCTGCGCATCGCCGGTCTTTGCAGCCGACAGCAAAAGCTGGATCGACGTCACGTCGGCCTTGTCGACGCTGGAGCAATCGATCTCGAGCCGGTCTTGTCGGCCGAAGGCTTCGCGGATCAGGTCGTAGACGCCGCGGATCGCAGCGATGCTGCAATCAGCGGGCAGCCGTAGGGACCACTTCGGCTCGGTGACATCAGACGACATACGTCCCCCAAATTTCCGGGGATTCGCTGAAGGTTTCGCGCGAATCCCGCACGATGACTATTCGGTGGGACGGTATGCAAACTCCTAATGGAGCCGACCGTACAACTACGGGTAACAATCTGTGGAACTTCGCGTATGCATGTTAGCGTGCATGATTGACTCAAAATCTCACGCGTGAACGCAACGTTATGACCGCTTGCCGCGGCACGGATGTTTGCTCCGCGTTAAATCGCGCAGGTTATTCGTTGAGGTCACGCCTCGCCATCCGAACGAGTCCGGCCGCCGATGCTGACCCAAGCGCTTCTGGTTGATGACAGCCGCTCTGTCCTCAACTTCCTGAAACGTCATATCGAAGCGGAAGGCCTCGTCGAGGCCACAACCTTCCTCGATCCCGTCGAAGCGCTGGCTTGCGCGCGCGAGCGCGTGTTCGATCTCGTGCTGGTCGACTACGAAATGCCGCACATGGATGGCATCAGCTTCATCCGCACGCTTCGGACGCTGCCGGGCTGCGTCGACATCCCGATCGCGATGATCACGTCGCGGCAGACCGACGACATCAAGATGGAAGCGCTGCAGGCGGGTGCAACCGATTTCCTGCCCAAGGCGCCGCAAAGCGTCGAGATGACCGTGCGCCTGCGGAACTTGATTCAACTTGGTGCAGCCGTGCGCAAGCTCAACGATCGCGCTGCACATCTGGCCAGCGAAGTCGCGGCCGCAACCCGCAAGCTCGGAGAACGCGAGGAGGAGATCATCCTGCGGCTCGCGCTCGCGGTCGAGTATCGCGACAATGATACCGGCGAGCACGCGCTGCGGGTCGCCCGCTACAGCCGCATCATCGCCGAGCAGCTCGGCCTCCCGGCCCGGCTCTGCCGTGACATCTATCTCGCCGCGCCGTTGCATGACGTCGGCAAGGTCGCCATTCCCGACAAGATCCTGCTCAAGCCCGGCAAGCTGACCGACGAGGAGATGGCCGTCATTCGCACCCATGCCACCATCGGCGAGAAAATTCTGGCCAATTCCGGCTGCGAGCTGATCCAGCTCGGTGCACAGATTGCCGCAGGCCATCACGAGCGCTGGGACGGCGCCGGCTATCCGAACCGGCTGAAGGCAGACGAGATCCCGGTCGCTGCGCGCGTAGTCGCGGTCGCCGACGTCTTCGACGCGCTGACGACGCGGCGGCCATATAAAGAGCCGATGCCGCTGGACGTGGCGCGCGAGTATCTGGTCCAGAACCAGGGACGGCAGTTCGATCCGGCCTGCGTCGAAGCTTTCCTCTCGCGCTGGGATGAGGTGGTGGCGATCGCCACCGGGCAGACCGCGATGCCGTTGCAGAAATCCGAGGCGGCCTTCGTACCCGCTATATTGGGGATGGCCGGAAACTGTCCGGAGCCGGACCTGGCGCCCGAAGCCGCCGCAGCGGACTGACCTTGCGCATATCGTAGCGGTTTGCGGCGGCGCCCTTTTCTGCCATCACGGTTTTGAACCTGTTCCTGCTAGACTGCACTCAATACAAAGAGTGATTCTGATCACACTTGGCTGGCCCATCCCCTGCTAGGCTCGTACCCGGACGCGGATTGGTCGCCTATCGTTTGAACTGGAAGAGAAACTCATGAAAAGCCTGATCGGCGCCATCGTCGGCGTGTTTTGCCTCACGGCCCCCGCCATGGCGGAGACCCCGGCTGCGATCGTCGAGGACGTGCAGGGCAAGGTCGACGGCATCGAATTCATGGACTATGTGGCGCCCGGCAAGATCATCAAGCTCGGCCCCAAGGCCGGCGTCACGCTCAGCTATCTGAAATCCTGCCTGCGCGAGACCATCACCGAAGGCGTCGTGCTGGTCGGCACGGAGCAGAGCACCGTGCAACTCGGCAACGTCCAGCGCGTCAAGGTGCCCTGCGATTCCAACGCGGCGCAGCTCTCCGAGCGCGAGGCGAACCAGAGCGCAGCGACCACATTCCGCACCATGCGATCCGACGCCGGCGCCGCACCGGCCAAGCTGCCGACGATCTACGGCACAGCGCCGCTGATCCAGGCCAAGAGCGGCAGTACGCTGGTGATCGAACGCACCGACGGCAAGGAGCCCGCGATCACCCTGCCGCTCAAGAACGACATCATGGTCGCCGGCAAGTTTTATGACCTCTCCAAGGCCGGCAAGTCCCTGACCCCAGGCGGCACCTATCTCGCCAAGCTCGGCACCAAGCGTTACACCTTCCAGGTCGACGCCAGCGCGACCGCCTCATCGACGCCGATTGTCGGCCGCCTGCTGCGGCTCGAATAGACGACCCGCGACAGCAACGATGCGGCGGATCGGCAGGCGGGACATCGTTGCAGCGATCGTGATTGCGCTGATTGTGGGCGCGGCACTAACGTCTCCTCCGCTTCAGAGACTGCAAGGTCTCTCGCTCGACATTCTCACGGCCTTGCGCTGGGAACTGGTCGGCGACCACCGTGATCCCGCGACGTCGCCCGTCGTCGTCGTCGCCATTGACGGAGAGACCTACGACACCCCGCCCTTCAAGGGATCGCCGACCCAGACCTGGACCCGTGAGCTCGGCCGTGTGCTCGGCAGCATCTCCGAGGGCGGCGCCAAGATCACCGGATTCGACGTCATCTTTCCGAGTTCGATCGAACAGTCGGAAATTCCCTTTGGCGACGCGTCATTCGGCACCCGCGTGAAAGGCTTCGATCGGGATTATCTCATCGCCCTGCGGAAGCTTTCCGACAGTGGCAAGCTCGTGCTCGGCGAGGTTCTGAGCAACGACCATCCGGACGCGCCCTTTCCCGCGCAGCGGCTTGCGGTGAAGAACAATGTCCGCGCCCTCAACGTCCACACCGATCCTGACGACGTGATCCGGCGCATGCCGCTGAGCTTTTCCGTCGGAGGCAAGCCGATGCCTGCGATGGCCGTCGACCTTGCCGCGCGCGCGCTTGGCACGTCGCTCGAGACAGGCCCCACCGGCATGGCAACACTGTCCGGCTATGCGATCCCGAGCGCCGTGCCCAACACGTTCACACTCAACTTCCGCGGCATGGGGCGCGACATCCCGGCCTATTCCTTCGCCGATCTGCGCGCCTGCATCGAGAAAGGAGATACCGAATTCTTCCGCCGCATGTTCGACGGAAAGATCGTGCTGCTCGGCACTATCCTCAATTTCGAGGACCGCAAACTCACGTCGATGCGGATCGCGGGTGGATATGACGGAACGCCGGCCGCACGATGCGCCTTGCCCGCGCCTGCGAGCGCCGCGCAGACGGCGCGCAGTGACGTCGCAGGCGTCTTTGTCCACGCCACCGCTGTCCGAAACCTGTTCGAGCACGATGCCGTCACCGAGCTCGGCTTCCCGCTGCGGGCCGTTCTGACCATTGTCTTCGCAGCCATCATTGCCTGCGCGGCCGCCATGCTGGCGCCGAGCGGTGCCCTGATTGTCTGGCTCGTGCTCTCCGCCGCCTACGCCGCCATCGCCGTTGGCACCTTCGTCCATGCGCTTGCGCTTCCCCTGACCGAGCCCGTACTCGCGGGTCTCACGGCGCTTGCGATGATGGGCGGCTATCGCTTCATGATCGCCGACCGCGAAGAACGCTTCCTGCGCAAGAGTTTTGCGTTCTATCTCGCGCCTGAGGTGATCGAGGGCATGGTTGCCTCCGGCAAGATGCCCGTGCTCGGCGGCGAGATGCGCAACATCACCATGTTTTTCTCGGATCTCAGCGGCTTCTCCTCGATCGCCGAGAAGATGACACCGGACGAGCTGGTCGCACTGATGAACGACTACCTCTCCGCCATGACCGACATCATCGAAAGCAATCGCGGCTATGTCGACAAATATATCGGCGATTCCGTCGTCGCCATGTTCGGCGCACCGGCCGACGATCCCGATCACGCACAACACGCCGTCGCCGCCGCGCTGCAATGCCGCGACCGCCTCAAAGAACTCAACGACAGCCATCCCGCGTTCCGCGGACGCGGCCTCGCCCATCGCATCGGGCTGAACACCGGCGAAGCCGTGGTTGGCAATATCGGCTCGCGCCGGCGCTTCAATTACACCGTCATGAGCGACACCGTGAACCTGGCCTCGCGGCTCGAAGGCGCCAACAAATATTTTGGCACCGTGATCATGGCGTCCGAGGCAACCGTGAACCAGAGCGGGGACGCCTACAACTGGCGCGAGCTCGACATGGTCAGGGTCCAGGGACGTGACGAGCCGATCAGGGTATACGAGCCGCTCGCCGAGAAGAACAAGGAGACGCAGGAGCAAGGCATCCGCGCCGCGACTTACGCTCATGGACTGGAAAGCTGGCGCGCGCGCGACTTTGCCAAAGCGGCGGAGCTGTTCGAAAGCGCTGCCGGCGACGATCCGCCGTGCCGATACTTTGCCAAACGTGCGCGCGTCATGGCGGCCAATCCACCGCCGCCCGATTGGACGCCGGTGAATACGCTGGAAGGGAAGTAACGGCCGCTAGAACGGAATGGCTTTAGATTGAATTGATTGCCGCGAGGTCGGTGCACCTCGCCCGCTTGCGGGAGAGGTCGGCGCGTCCCGGGCGATGCGAAGCATCGTCCCGCGCGCCGGGTGAGGGTTCTCTCCTCTTGGGGGTTCTCGATTGCGGAGACGCCCTCTCCCCAACCCTCTCTCGCAAGCGGGAGAGGGAGCACACCTCCGCCGTCGCCGCGATCAAGCCTCATTTCATCATACTCTAGAACGGCAGCCCCACATAATTCTCCGCGACCAACCGCTGCGCCGTCTCGGATGAGAGCAAATATTCCAGTTCCGTCTGCTGCAGCCGGTCTTCATATTCCGAACGATCGGGAAAACGGTGCAGCATCATCGTCATCCACCACGAGAAGCGCTGCGCCTTCCAGATCCGCGCCAGCGCCTTGGCCGAATATCCTTTCAGCCCTGAATCATCACCATCCTGATAATGCGCGAGCATCGCTTGGTAGAGATAATAGATGTCGGAGCCGGCGCTGTTCAGCCCGCGTGCACCGGTCGGCGGCACGATGTGGGCGGCATCGCCGGCGAGGAACAGGCGGCCATAGCTCATCGGCTCCGCGACAAAGCTGCGCAAGGGTGCGATGCTCTTCTCGATCGAAGGGCCGGTGATCAGCCGCGCAGCGACGTGATCCGGCAGGCGACGCTTCAGCTCGGCCCAGAACGCATCGTCGCTCCAGTCCTCGACCTTGTCGGTGAGCGGTACCTGGACGTAGTACCGGCTCAGCACTTGTGAGCGCAGCGAGCACAGCGCAAATCCGCGTTCGTGCTTCACATAGATCAGCTCCGCGGACACCGGCTTGGTGCGCGACAGCACCCCCAACCAGCCAAACGGATAGACCTTCTCATATTCACGCAGCACGTCTTTCGGGATCGACTTGCGGCTGACACCGTGAAAGCCGTCAGCGCCGACGATGTAGTCGCAATCGACGCGGACAGCTTCACCGTTCGCACGATACGTCACATAGGGCCGGTCCGAGGTCAGATCGTGCGGCGTCACGTCCTCGGCGTTGTGCACCACCTTGCCGCCGAGCCGGTCACGCGCCTCGTAGAGATCGCGTGTCAGCTCGGTCTGGCCGTAGACCAGCACCGAATTGCCACCGGAATGCTTGTGCAGATCGATATGGGAGAGCACGCCGTCATGGGCGATCTCGAAACCGTTGTGGATCTCGCCCTCGCGGTCCATCCGCTCGCCGCATTGCGCCTCGCGCATCAGCCGGGCGAAGCCGTGCTCGAGCACGCCGGCGCGAATGCGGGCCAGCACGTGATCCCGGCTGTATTTCTCCAACACGATCGTGTCGATGCCCTTCAGGTGCAGAAGCTGCGATAACAGCAGCCCGGACGGTCCACCGCCGATGATACAGACCTGAACTTTCATTTTTCCGTCCTCCCACCGGCACTTTTTTGCAGATTCCGCTGCCCGGACCGATGGAGGGTTTCGCCATTGTCTTGTACTATTCGAACATGAGCACCGCAGCCTCTGCCCCGGCCATCCGGGTCTACAATCTGTTCGGCGAAGCCGGCGATCTGCCCGATGTCGTCCACTGCGAGACGATTGCATCCCGCTCGGTGCTGCACGACTGGATACTCGCCGTGCACCGCCATGCCCGGCTGCATCAGGTGCTGTTGATCGAGCGCGGCGGCGGCGAAGCGACGCTCGACGGACGCGTGGTGCCCTTGAAGCCGATGCAGATCGTCAACGTGCCGGTTGGCGATGTTCACGGCTTCAACTTCGTGCCCGGGACCGAGGGCTGGGTGCTGACGATCGCTGCAGAAATCCTGGACGAGGCGCTGCTCGCCGCCGAGGGTTTGCGCAGCGTGCTGGCGCGATCGGCCGTGGTGCGCGGCACGCCGCAGATCCGCGCCATCATGAAGCAGATCTTTGCCGAGCACGCCGCGCGTGATTTCGGCCGCGCGCATGTGCTGCGCGCATTGTCGGCGGCCATGATTGGCCTCGTCGCGCGTGCCCTCACGGGCGAGAGCGGAAGCGGCGGCAATGCTGAGACCAATCTGTTCCGCCGCTTCGAGACCTTGCTCGAACAGCATCATCTGGCGCGCTGGTCCGTGGCCGACTACGCGAAGGCGCTTGCAATCACGCCGACCCATCTCAACCGCGTCACGCGTGCCGCGACCGGGGACACCGCCTCACACCTGATCCTCAACCGGCTGGTCCGCGAGGCGCGGCGCAATCTCGTCTATACCAACCTGCCGGTCTCGACGATCGCCTACGCACTTGGCTTCGAGGACCCCGCCTATTTCAGCCGGGTCTATGCCGCAGCCACCGGCCTGTCGCCACGCGCCTTCCGCGCGCGGCTCCATGGCGATGAATAGCGCCTCTTGCAAACGGCGCGGCCATCCCTTATGTACGCGCCTCACTTTTGGAATCAGGCAACCGACAATGCGGCAGTCACAGCAAGCATCAGTGCTGATGATGACGGGAGGGCTAATGCCCTCGTCCGCCGTGGATCTGCTTTGCGCCTGAACGAACGTCACACCTGACAATCGAAACGGCCCGGAGCGGATACGGCTCCGGGTGCCGAACGAGCTCTCGCGGTGCCCCGAGTCGTGCAAATCCAGCACGGGAGCTCGAGCACCACAGGTGTCCTATGTCCAAAGAGAAGTTCACTCGCCTCAAGCCCAACTGCAATGTGGGCACGATCGGCCATGTGGACCATGGCAAGACGACGCTGACGGCGGCGCTGACGAAGGTCTCGGCCGATTACGGCTGGGGCGCCTTCGTCTCCTATCAGGACGTCGCCAAAGCATCGGCTGCGCAAGGTACGCGTGACGATTCCAAGATCCTGACGATTGCGACGAGCCACGTCGAATTTTCGACGGCGGCCCGACACTACTCGCACGTCGACTGTCCCGGCCACGCCGATTATGTGAAGAACATGATCACGGGCGCGGCGCAGATGGACGGCGCGATCCTGGTCGTCTCCGCGGTGGACGGGCCGATGCCGCAAACGCGCGAGCATATTTTGCTGGCGCGTCAGGTCGGAGTGCCGCGCCTCGTGGTGTTCCTGAACAAATGCGATGTCGCCGATGACCTTGAGCTCGTCGATCTCGTCGAGATCGAGGTGCGCGATCTCCTGTCGAAGTATGACTACGACGGAGACGACGCACCAGTCATCCGCGGCTCGGCCATTCAGGCGCTGCGCGGCGAGAGCGGTCCGTTCGCGGATCAGGCGATCCTGAAGCTGTTCGAGGCGCTCGATACCTTCATCGAGGTCCCCGAGCGGCCCAAGGACCGTCCGTTCCTGATGCCGATCGAAGGCGTGCAGTCGATCTCCGGCCGCGGCACCGTTGTGACCGGGTTGATCGAGCGCGGCACCGTCAAACTCGGCGACGAGGTCGAGATCGTTGGCCTTGGCGAGACGCGCAAGTCGGTGGTGACGGGCATCGAGACCTACCGGAAGCTTCTCGAGCAAGGGCAGGCCGGCGACAATGTCGGCTGCCTGCTGCGCGGGATCGATCGGGAGGCGGTGCAGCGCGGCCAGGTGCTGTCGCGGCCGGGTGCAGCGAAGCCGCACCGGGCGTTCCGGGCGGAAGTGTATGTGCTGACGAAGGACGAAGGCGGGCGGCATACGCCCTTCTTCAAGAACTATCGTCCGCAGTTCTACTTCCGCACGGCCGACGTCACCGGCACCGTGCAGTTCGACGACGGCGTCGAGATGATCATGCCGGGCGACAGCGCCGAGCTCACGATCGAGCTCAACAAGGCGATCGCGCTCGAAGAGCGGTCGCGCTTCGCGATCCGTGAAGGCAACCGTACCGTCGGTGCCGGCATCGTGACCGCGATCATGGAGTAACGAATGGGGGCCGGATACCGGCCCCCATTCACCTGATCATGAAACTGATACGCGAGCGATCCGCGCACTACTGCTGCGCTCTTTCCGCTGACTCTGCCGGCGTGTCCTCGGGATGCCTCTTCTCGTAGTGCAGGAAGAGATCGAGCAGTGCCAGGAGCAGGATGGCGATACCGAAGCCAATGCTGAGATGCATCGCGCGCGTGTGCGGGAATCCGAGCAGCCAGGGTGAAGCGATGAGCCAGACGCTCATCAGGACGTTGATCCATTCCTCCCAGTCCCGGTAAGCGACGATCGCTCCCAGCGAGAGCACGACGATGATCGCGCTAGTGATCCAAAGGTCGATCTTGCCCTGGCTGTTGGTCAGCTTGAACAGCCACGGTGAGACGAAGAGGACGACGGCGAGAAAGAGATTGTAGACGTCAGGGGCAGTTTCGCGCTCTTGCAGCTTGCTCATGGCAAACCTCCGCGAGGACCTGTCGAAGCAAGGATCTGGAAGCGATTTGGTTCCAAAACAGCGGCCGTCTCTGGCCTAGACTTTGGTCTCACTCAGGAACCGAGCGGCGGCGATAGTCCTGCGGTACCGTGGCAAGCACGCGCAAAAAGCTGCGGCGCATTGTCTCCTCCGAAGCCGCAGCGCTCGGATATCCGCTTCACCGGCAGCCGCGTCTCCGACAACATCCGCCGCGCAGCCTCCACCCGCAGCCCACGGCAAGGTCGCAATGCGCTTCGACGATCCCAACATCGCACCGGTACGACCGACGATGGTCCATTTCTTCTACATGGACGAAAAGGACCCCAGCAAGGTCAAGCACTGGGTCGGCGCGGTGGGACCGACCGGGTTCTAGCTTCCCGGATCACACAACAGAAACGGCCCCATCGTCCGATGGGGCCGTTTCGTTTCTTTGGAGACTGTCTATCAGACGTCGAAGAACACCGTCTCGTCCGGCCCCTGCAAATTGATCGTGAAGGAATACACGACCTTGCCGGCACGCTCGCTACGCGCAGCGATCAGCGTCTTGCGGCGCACCTGGGGTTCGACCAGATTGAGCACGGGATCGGCGGCGTTGGCGGCTTCCTCGTCGGAGAAATAGAGCCGCGTGTTGAGGCCGATATTGATGCCGCGCGCGACGATCCAGACATTGACATGCGGCGCACATTTGCGCCCTGCCTTGTCGGTGATCGCGCCGGGCTTGATGGTGTCGAAGGTGACGAGCCCGCTCTCGAAATCCGAGCCGCCACGGCCCCAGCCGCGGAAATCCTCGTCCATGGCGCCAGCGGAGCGATCCGCCGGATGGTTGTAGCGGCCGGCTGCATTGGCCTGCCAGATCTCGAGCAGCACGTCGCGCAGCGGCGAGCCGCTGCCGTCGAGCACCTTGCCTTCAAGCGTGATGCGTTCGCCTTGGGTGTTCGGCGTCACCAGCACGTTGGAAAAGTTCTTCTCGAAAATGTCGAAGCCAGCCATGGCCGGGATCAGGCCGATATGGACGTAGGGCCCTGCGGTCTGCGAGGCGGTTTCCTTGAGATAGTTGAGCGGCTGCGGCATGTGCTCAGTTCCCTTCGGGGCGATTTTCGAAATAGGTGGAACGCTGGCCGCGCAGCACGATGTCGAAGCGGTAGGCGAGCGAGTCAAACGGCGTCGAGGCGTTGAGATCGAGCGGCGCCACCAGACGATCGAGCGCATCCTTGTCCGGGATCGTCGTCAGAATCGGACAGACCGGGATCAGGGGATCGCCCTCGAAGTACATCTGCGTGATCAGCCGCTGCGCGAAGCCGGAACCGAACACCGAGAAGTGGATGTGGGCGGGACGCCAGCTATTGACGAAGTTGCGCCAGGGATAGGGTCCGGGCTTCACGGTGCGGAAATAGTAGTATCCGGTGTCGTCCGTCAGCGCGCGGCCGCAGCCGCCGAAATTCGGATCGATCGGCGCCAGATACGTGTCCTTCTTGTGCCGATAGCGGCCGCCGGCATTGGCCTGCCAGAACTCGACCAGCGTGTTCGGCACGCCGCGGCCGGTCTCGTCCAACACACGGCCGTGGACGATGATGCGTTCACCGACGGGGTCACCGTCCTTGGCGTAGTTGCGGATCAGATCGTTGTCGAGCGGGCCGAGATCGTTGTGCCCGAACACCGGGCCCGTGATCTCCGAGACCGAGCCTTCCAGCGACAGCAGCGCCTGGCGCGGCGAGCGCAGCACTGAGGATTTATAGCCAGGCGCATACGCGGGCGGATGAATCGAACGGTCGCGCTGGAAGAAGCCGCCATCGCGCGGCGTGAACGGCTCGGGGCTGTTGAGGCGGGGATCCCTGAAGGCTGGCGCCTGGACATTCATCGGCGTTGTCTCTCCCTGTGGCTGCGACCGGTCCGGGCGCGGCGTGTTGGGGAGATCATGGGCCCGGCTATTCCACAAATAAATAGATCAATTATAATGCATTACATGAAAGAAATCGATCATTTGGCTCTCGACGGCCATGCCCTCGAACTGTTCCTCGCCGTGCTGGAGGAAGGCTCGGTGACATCGGCCGCGACGCGTCTCGGCCTGACGCAATCGGCCGTCAGCCACGGGCTCAACAAGCTGCGGCGAATTGCCGGCGATCCACTGTTCGCCAAGTCCGGCCGCGGCATCGTCGCGACCGCCCATGCCCAGGCACTCGCCACCAAAGCGCGTGCGCTGATCGACGAGATGCGCAGCTTTGCCGGCGGCGTCACCTTCACGCCGGCCAGCGCGCAACTCTCGCTGACGATCGCGGCCAACGATTTTCAACGCGACCTGCTGTTGCCGCGCTTCTTCGGACATGTCGCAGCCCAGGTGAAGAACCTCAATCTGCGCGTGATCCCGTCGCAGTCGCCCTCACCCGCGATGCTGCGCGAGAACCGCTGCGACCTGCTGATCACGCCGCTGCCGCCTGTTGGCATCGACATCGTGCAGAAGCGCCTGCTGAGCGATCATTACGTCTGCTATTACGATCCAAAGACGCGCGCTGCGCCCTCGAGCCGCAGCGCCTATCTCGCGGGGCGCCACATCACGGTCGTCTACACCGACAACGAGCGACTCGACTTCGATCGCCGGCTCGCCGCCAATGGCGTCCACCGCGACATCGCTATCTCCGTGCCGAGCTTCTCCGGCGTGCCGTCATTCCTCCGCGGGACGCAGATGCTGGCGAGCATGCCGAGCCTGCTCGCATCCGGCGTGATGCGCGGCTTTGCGCATGCGCCGATACCACTGCCCTCACGCACCCGCACGCTGGCCGAGCTGCCAATGTTCATGGTGTGGCACCAACGCTACCAGAAGGACCCGGCGCATCGCTGGGTCCGGGCGCAATTGGAATCCGTGGCAACGACGGCCGCCGCCTGAACTGGCCCGGCTGCCGCCGCGTTGCCCTGCCCCTCGCCAAACCCACTGGTTGCGCGCGGGCGGCCACGCTAGAATTCGGGCATGACCGTGACCGACATTGCGAACCGAACCTACAATCACAGCTGGCGGCTGGATCCCATCATCCGCAGCCTGCTCGATACCGATTTTTATAAGCTGTTGATGTTACAGATGATTCGGGATGACTACCCGGATCAGCAGGTGACTTTCTCGGTCATCAACCGCTCGCGCCATGTGCGCCTGGCCGAGATCATCGACGAGGGCGAGCTGCGTGCCCAGCTCGACCATGCCCGCACCATCCGCTTCACCAAGAAGGAGCTGATCTGGCTTGCTGGTAATACCTTCTACGGCAAGACCCACATGTTCTCGGCGGACTTCATCCGCTGGCTCGCCGAATTCCGCCTTCCCGAATACGAGCTGCGCAAGGTCGAGGGCCAGTACGAACTGCATTTCCAGGGCCCGTGGACCCACTCCTCGATGTGGGAGATTCCGGCGCTCGCCATCCTCAACGAGTTGCGCTCCCGCGCGGCATTCAAGGGCCGCGGCCGGTTCGAGCTCGACGTGCTCTACGCCCGCGCCAAGGCCAAGCTGTGGACCAAGGTCGAGCGGCTGCGCGAGCTGGAGAATTTGAGGCTGTCCGATTTCGGCACCCGCCGCCGCCACGGCTTCCTCTGGCAACGCTGGTGCGTCGAGGCGGTGAAGGAAGGGCTGGGCCCGTCCTTCATCGGCACCTCCAACGTGCTGCTGGCAATGGACAACGATCTCGAAGCCATCGGCACCAATGCGCATGAGCTACCGATGGTCGCGGCCGCGCTCGCCAGGGACGACGAGGAATTGCGCTGGGCGCCCTATCGCATCCTCGATCAGTGGCGCCAGACCTATGGCGGCAATCTGCTGATCGCGCTGCCGGACGCTTTCGGCACGAAGGCCTTTTTGCGCGACGCGCCGGAATGGGTGGCCGACTGGACCGGCTTCCGCCCCGACAGTGCGCCGCCAATCCAGGCCGGCGAGGAGATCGTCGCGTGGTGGCAGAAGAAGGGCCGCAACCCCAAGGACAAGCTGCTGGTCTTCTCCGACGCAATGGACGTCGGCTCGATCGAGGAGACCTATCACCACTTCGCCGGCCGCGTGCGGCTCTCGTTCGGCTGGGGCACCAACCTCACCAACGATTTCGTCGGCTGCGCGCCTGATGGCACGTTCAATCTCGATCCGATCTCGCTGGTCTGCAAGGTGTCGTCGGTTGACGGACGTCCCGCCGTCAAGCTCTCCGATAATCCGGAGAAGGCGACCGGAATGCCCTCGGAGATCGAGCGTTATCTGCGCGTGTTCGGCGATGCCGGGCGCGTGCGTCAGCCGGTGCTGGTCTAGCGTCCGGCCCAATTCTCTCGATCGAGTAAATTGCAAAGACCGGATTCCGCGACATCGGTACGCCGTTGCCGCGAAGGTTCCGGCTCGGTCGCATTTGCAACATCGGTTTCACAGCGCTTTCACCGTGCGAAACGGTCGCGCGACTTTTTCAGGTCGAGTTAAGCAGCATTCCCGCCTAGATGGAGTTATCACCGGAATGCTCCGTTGGGATCGTCGAGTGATTTGGGGAACGCAGGGTGTTTCGCAGAACCGCAACGTCGGCAAAGGAACGCAGCTTCCTTCACGTCATCAAGCTCGTCTCGCCGTTCGTCATGGTCGTCGTGCTCCAGGCGACGATCGCCGGATTCAGCCTCGAGGTCATGTCATCGGTCCGCGCCTATGTCGCGGGCGAGGCGATGTGGTCGCGCTCGCAGAAGAACGCCGTCTATTTCCTCAATCTCTATCTTCATTCGGGCAACGCGAGCGAGTTCGCGCAATACCGGTCTTCGCTCGCCGTCCCGATCGGCGACGAATATGCCAGATGGGCACTGGAGCGGGATCCTGTCGATGTCGAGCTCGCGCGGATCGGCTTCCTGCAGGGCGGCAACCACCCCGATGACGTCCCTGGCCTGATCTGGCTGTTCCGCTATTTCAACCAGGTCAGCTTCTTTCGCGAAGCGATCCGGGAATGGGCCGCGACCGATCCGATGCTGCTGGAACTCAACGTCTTCGGTGAAGTCATCAGGGGAGAGCTGAAGAACGGGCCCATCAGGGACGATGATCGCTTGCAATTCCTGTCGTCCCGGCTCTCGGAGTTGAACAGGCAATTCACCTTGCATGCCGAGCGGTTCTCGGCCGTGCTGGGCGCGGGCTCCCGCACCATCAAGCTGACGCTGACGTGGCTGAACATCGCCACCGCTGCGACCCTGATCCTGCTGTTGATCTGGCACACGCGACGCCTGGTACTGCAGCGCCAGGCGTTCGAGGATGCGTTGCATGCCGAGAAGGAACGCCTCACCTTCCAGGCCTCGCACGACTGGCTGACCGGCAGCGCCAACAGGCGCGCCTTCGAGGGCCGCCTGCAAAGCGAGCTCGATAGCCTGGGCGAAGGCTCGCTCAGCCTGATCCTGCTGGACCTCGACCAGTTCAAGAGCGTCAACGATAGCTGCGGCCATCTCGCCGGCGATCGCCTGCTCTGCCAGATCGCGCAGCTGTTGCAGCAAGACCGGCTGCCGCGCGATCTGGTCGCCCGGCTCGGCGGCGACGAATTCGCTCTGATCATGCCGCAATGCCCGCCCTACGACGCGGTCGACATCGCCGAACGGCTGCGTCGGTCGCTCGAGCTGTTCAGCTTCACCTGGGACGATCGCTGCTTTGCGGTGACCGGCAGCATCGGGCTCGCCTGCATCACCGACGGCAACACCACGCTCGAGGAAGCGATGCGTCGCGCGGATGCCGCCTGCTATCGCGCCAAGGAGAAGGGGCGCAACCGGGTTCAGGTCGACAACGGGAAAGTGGACGTCGTTCCCATCGCTGCGCGGCCGCGCGCAGCCGCCCGCGCGTGACATCAAGCCTCTACCGTGCCGGCAAGATCCCGAGACCCACAAGATGCGCGTCGAGAAACTGTATGACTTGCTGTCGCAGCATCTGCGGCGGCACAGCGACCATGCGCTCTTCGAGGCCGAGCGAGATGATCCCGTGCACGGCGGAAAACAACGTGCGCGACAACAGCGCGATCGTCACGTCATCCGCATCAGGCAGCACGCGCACCAGGGGTGGATGCATCAGCGCGAAGGCGTCCATCACCATCTGAAGGATGTCATCGGGATAAGGACGATCGTCCTCCATCCGGTGCTCGAACAGCGAGCGCAACAGATTGGCGTTCTCGGCGAAGAAATCGAGGTAGGTCTCGGCTAGGCCATAGAGCTGGCGGACCGGATCTTCGGCCGGAACCCCGCCCAGCCGCACTGTCAGGGCCTGAACCGTCTCCCTGTTGACCGTCAGGATGACCCCGTCGAAGTCGCCGAACTCGTTATAGACGCTGCCGACAGAGCAGCCGGCGGCGTCCGCGACATCCCTAACCTTCAACGATCTCAATCCCTTAGAGGCAATAATGCCCCGGGCGATCTCCAGGATCTGGAGCCGCCTGCGATTTTTTTTCTGGTCCCGCAGCGATTCTTCTTGAACATTGTTCATTTTTAAGCTACTCACATGAACATTGTTCAAATTAACTCGGAGACTCGCAAAATGCAAACCCTCGCTGTTGATATCGCCTCCACCTTCGTCGATGACGCCGCGGCCCTGCTCAGCGGCTTCGGCCGGTCCATTCTGCGGTTCGCCATGGCCCCGATCGATCGGATCGCAAACGCCTGCGATATTGCCGGCGTGCTCACTGAACGCCGTGCGACCTTTCGGATGTGGCGGTCGAGCCGCGCCCGGGCCCGCCAGAACGGCCGCCGCTTCAGCCTGCTCAGCCGCCTCAACCCCTTTCGCCATCTCGCTCACCTCACCTGAGGACATCAAGATGCGCATGGTGGTCCACTCGAATGCGAGGGCCGGTCGCAACAAAGGGCTTACTATGTCAGGACATTGCTGGCCGATTCGGCCGATATCGACGCTTCCGTTCAGCTTTTCCTTATTGGCCAAAGCGCTATGCGATAGGCGCGGCATTTGCGCCCGAACTGCGCCCGTGACCGGATATTTGCGAACCTAACGAGACAAGCTGGAGACCAACAGGATCGGAGGGACCGAGGGGACACGGCAGGCCGGCGACCACGCTCGCCTGCAATCGCTCCTCCCACATTCATCCGGTCGTGACGTTCGATCTGCAACGCAACAACCTCAGGCTGCCGCTCCAAAACAGGACTAGTCATGATCAGGGATTTGATGTCGTCACGCCGCTTTGCGCCGCTGTTCTGGGCGCAATTTTTCTCGGCGCTCAATGACAACGTGCTCAAGAACGCACTCGTCATCATCCTGCTTTACAGCGCCGTGACCGGTCACGGTGATGCCCTGGTGACGGTGGCAGGCGCCGTTTTCATCTTTCCTTATTTCATCCTGTCGGGGCTGGGCGGCCAGCTCGCCGACAAATACGTCAAGTCGGTCGTCGCAAGGCGATTGAAGTTCGCCGAGATTTTTGCGGCGGGCTTTGCCGCCGCCGGCTTCTTCATGCACTCGGTGCCGCTGCTGTTCACAGCGCTCGCGCTGTTCGGCATCATCGCCGCCCTGTTCGGCCCCGTGAAATATTCCATGCTGCCTGACCAGCTTCAGCTCGGCGAGCTCGCCACCGGCAATGCGCTGGTCGAAGGCGCGACTTTCATGGCGATCCTGCTCGGCACCGTCGCCGGCGGCCAGTTCGTGGCCGGCTCCGCCCATATGGGCTGGGTCGCATCTGCCGTGGTCGTGCTGGCTCTGTTGTCATGGGCCTTCGCCTCGCGCATTCCGCAAACAACGCCCTCCGCGCCTGATCTACCTGTCGATGCCAATCCCTGGACCTCGACGTTCAGCCTGTTGAAGACGCTCCACGCCGACCACCGGCTGTGGGACGGCACCGTGATTGTCTCCTGGTTCTGGCTGGTCGGCGCCATCGTGCTGTCGTTGCTGCCTGCGCTGGTGAAGGACGTCGTCGGAGGAAGCGAAGGCGTGGTGACGCTGTGTCTGGCGACCTTCGCCATTGGCATTGCCATCGGCTCGCTGTTTGCGGCCAGCCTGAGCCATGTTCGCCCGAACCTCGCGCTGGTGCCGATCGGCGCCATCATGATGGGCTTTGCCGGTATCGACCTTGCCTGGGCCATCGGCGTCACGGTGAAGGGCAACGACATCGCCGCGGCCGATTTCGCGACCTCGTTCGCAGGTCTCCGCATGCTGATCGACTTCGTCGCCTTCGCATTCGGCGGTGGCTTGTTCGTCGTTCCCTCCTTCGCTGCCGTGCAGGCCTGGTCGGCGCCGAACGAGCGCGCCCGCATCATCGCCGCCGGCAATGTGCTGCAGGCCGCCTTCATGGTGATCGGCTCGCTGTTCGTCGCGCTGCTGCAGGCAGCTGGACTTCATGTCGGCTGGATCTTCCTCGGCCTCGGCCTCGCCAGCTTCGGCGCGGTGTGGTTCGTGCTGACCAAGTGGGGCAAGGAAGGCGTGCGCGATTTCGGCGCGCTGCTGTTCCGCGCGCTGTTCCGCACTGAGGTGCGCGGGCTCGAAAACCTGCCTCCATCAGGCACGCGCATGCTGATTGCACCCAATCATGTCAGCCTGATCGATGGACCGCTGCTGCACGCCGTGCTGCCGATCGACGCGAGCTTCGCGGTCGACACCGGCATCTCCAAGGCCTGGTGGGCGAAGCCCTTCCTGCGCGTGGTCAAGCACTACACCATGGACCCGACCAAGCCGCTCGCCGCACGCGACCTGATCAAGCTCGTCGCCGCCGGTGAACCGGTCGTCATCTTCCCGGAAGGACGTATCACCGTCTCCGGCTCGCTGATGAAGGTCTATGACGGCACCGCGATGATCGCCGACAAGGCCGACGCCGTCGTCGTGCCCGTCCGTATCGAGGGCGCGCAGCGCTCGCATCTCAGCTACCTCGACTCCAGCCAGATCAAGCGCTCGTGGTTTCCGCGCGTGACGGTCACCATCCTGCCGCCGGTCAAGCTGCCGGTCGACGCGGCGCTGAAGGGCAAGGCACGCCGCAACGCCGCAGGTGCCGCGCTCCAGGACGTCATGATCGATGCCATGGTCAAGAACGCGATGCTCGATCACACCCTGTTCGAAGCGCTCGGCCACGCCTATCGCGACCGCGACACCGGCAAGGTCATCATCGAGGACGCGCTCGGCACCAAGCTGACCTATCGCAAGCTGATCCTCGGCGCGCAGGTTTTGAGCCGCAAGTTAGAGACCGGCACATCGGCCGGCGAGAATGTCGGCGTGTTGCTGCCGAACTCGGCAGGCGTCGCCGTTGTCTTCATGGCGCTGCAAAGCGTCGGCCGGGTCCCGGCGATGCTCAACTTCTCGGCCGGCCCGGTCAATGTGCTTGCCGCGATGAAGGCTGCACAGGTCAAGACCGTGCTGACCTCCAAGGCCTTCATCGAGAAAGGCAAGCTCGACAAGCTGATGGCCGCGATCTCCGCTGAGGCGCGAATCGTCTATCTCGAGGATGTTCGCGCCTCGATCGGCACGGGTGACAAGATCAAGGGCCTGCTCGACGGCACCGCGCCGCGCGTTGCCCGCCAGGCCAACGATCCCGCCGTCGTGCTGTTCACCTCGGGCTCGGAAGGCACGCCCAAGGGCGTCGTGCTGTCCCACCGCAACATCCTCGCCAACGCGGCGCAGGCGCTGGCGCGGGTCGACGCCAACGCCAACGACAAGGTGTTCAACGTGCTGCCGGTATTCCATTCGTTCGGCCTGACGGGCGGAATGATGATGCCGATGCTCGCTGGCATTCCGATCTACATGTATCCGTCGCCGCTGCATTACCGCATCGTGCCCGAGCTGATCTATCAGACCGGCGCCACGATCCTGTTCGGCACCGATACGTTCCTGTCCGGCTACGCCCGCTCGGCGCATGCCTATGACTTCCGCACCCTGCGTCTGGTGATCGCGGGCGCTGAAGCCGTCAAGGACCGCACCCGCCAGGTGTTCATGGAGCGCTACGGCATCCGCATCCTCGAAGGCTACGGTGTCACCGAGACCGCACCCGTGCTGGCGATGAACACGCCGATGGCCAACCGCCCCGGCACCGTCGGCCGCCTCTCGCCGCTGATGGAGAGCAAGCTCGATCCGGTCCCCGGCATCGAGGAAGGTGGGCGTCTCTCCGTGCGCGGACCGAACGTGATGCTCGGTTACCTCAGGGCCGAAAATCCCGGCGTGCTCGAAGTGCTCCCGGAAGGCTGGCACGACACCGGCGACATCGTTGCGATCGACGCCGCCGGCTTCATCACCATCAAGGGCCGCGCCAAGCGCTTTGCCAAGATCGCCGGCGAAATGGTCTCGCTGTCAGCCGTCGAAAGCATCGCGACGACGCTGTGGCCGCAGGCCGCCTCGGTCGCCGTGTCGATCCCCGATCAGCGCAAGGGCGAGCGCATCGTGCTGCTGACAACGGAGAAGAACGCCGAGCGCAGCGCGATGCAGGCCCAGGCCAAGACGATCGGCGCCTCCGAGCTGACCGTGCCCGCGACGATCATGGTGGTCGACAAGGTGCCGCTGCTCGGCACCGGCAAGACCGACTACGTCACGGCAACCACGATGGCCCGCGAGCAGGCCTCCCCGCCGGAGCGCGAGGTTGCGTAAGGAGATGCACGAGGCGCCACGAATCGGCGGCGCGCGATGTCCCGGAGTGGTTCTGCTTCACGGCATCGCGCGCACCTCGGCATCCCTGAAGACACTTGAGCGGGCGCTCCAGGCCGCCGGCTTCGCAACGCTCAACATCGACTACGCCAGTCGCACCAAGCCAATCGCGGCCCTCGCGGACGACATCCACCCTGATATCGCCCGCTTCGCCGAGCGTGACGCCCCGCTCCATTTCGTCGCCCATTCGATGGGAGGCCTCATCACACGCGCCTACATCGCGAAACACCGGCCGGACCGGCTCGGCGGTGTCGTGATGCTTGGCACGCCGAACGGCGGCAGCGAGGTTGCCGACCTCCTGAGCGGGTCTCGGCTCTACCGCGCGTTCTACGGCCCGGCCGGGCTCGAGCTCACGACAGCGATCCGGCCGAACGCACTGCCCGCCGTGGACTACCCTGTCGGGGTGATTGCAGGAACCCGCTTCATCGATCCCGTCGCCGGCCTCTTCGTTCTACCGAAGCCGAATGATGGCCGGGTCTCAGTCCAGAGCGCGATGTTGGCGGGCATGGCCGACCACGTCGTCGTGAAGGCGTCCCATACTGGGCTGCCGCGCAACAGCGTCGCGATCGAGCAGACGATCGCTTTCCTGCGCGAAGGCTGCTTTAGGGCATGTACTCATAAATCGAGGCGGCTCGGATCAAGCGTCGTCGATGTCACGTCCGCTATGCTCCTGACAGCGACGAGAAGGCGGACATTGCCGTAGGTCCGGGATGCGCCAATAGCCGACCTTCCGTTTCTCTGCTAACATGAAATACGCTGGAGCTGAGGCGGCCTGACATGACAGCAATCTTTAGCCACCGGATGACGGCATCCCTTCGCTACCGAACGGTGTTGGTTCTGGCGGTGCTTAGTTTCTATGGTGGCATCGGGGCCAGCCTGACTTGGGCATATGTCCTCTATAGTCGAGAGGCGCCAAATCTCGACTCAAAGGTGACCACCATCCTGGTCTTGATGTTGGCCTTGACGGGCGTGTCTTTCCTGATGGCTCGGTTTGCCAAGAAGCGGCTTAGGACAATCGCATGAAGGCGATGTCAGTCTGAGATGGCAAAATGACAAGTCAGAAAGTCGAAATTCCGCGCAGGACTAACGCGGTGATGCGAAAGGCCAAGGCGGTTGCAGAATGGAGTTTGCTGGCTGCGATGTGGCTATTTTTTCTTGCTGAGGTCTTGTCCGCCGTTTTTGCGGAGCAAATATTTTACGGAGATGAGGGTATCCCCTTACAATGGGTGAGCTATCGGGCTGCACCATTTTTATTCAGTTTCGTGTTAACCGGTTCACTTGCAGGGACTTGCGTCTTTGGCTGGGTTCTCCTGATTCTCATTCCAGAACGGGCTGAGGGCGAGCTGCCCACGTCAGCTCCGGGGCAAAAGCGGTAAAGCTCAGAACGAGCGCAAGATTTCCGCGTTGCCTCCGAAACCTGACATATGCGGGTTTATGAGTCCTCGGCCTGGCCTGCCGTAACCGCTAAGCCGTCGTTCGCCTTTCCTGCGCGTAACGCACCAGCGCTGCGAAACGATAGATGCCGTGCACGAACTTGCCATAGGGCATGGTGATGAACAGTGCGAACACCGCGCCGAGATGCAGCGCCAGCAGCGGCCCCATCGCAGCGGTCTCGCGCAGGAGCAGAAGCAGCATGCCCGTGGCACCGGTCAGGAACAGCATGGCGATGAAGCCGACATCCATGCCGTAGCTGTTCTCGTCGAGCAGCTCGGGCGCCCGGCGCGATTTGGCGAGGAACAGCCCGATGGGGCCGACGACGAGGCCGATGCCGCCGAGTGTGCCGAGCACAACGGGCAGATCCCACAATGGATACGGCGCCTCGCGGCCGAGCAGATAGTGATAGAGCGTGGCAACCGACGTCGCCGCGAAGCATAGCAGGAAGCCGTAGAACGTCAGGTGATGGAACAGCTTGCGCCGGTCGGTTGGCTTGTCGTCCTCGTTGTAGCAGCCGACCCCGCCGCCATGGAGATAGCGCAACTCGCCGGCATCGCGGATCGCCTGAAAGATCGAGCCGCCGTCGGCATGGCCACCGATCGGCGTGCCGATGTCGCGCCAGAATGCGCGCACGCTCATGACCAGCGCCAGGATGGCAAAGAGGAAGGCAGCGCTGAACAGTGCGGCCATCGCATTATGCGGCATCAGTTTGTAGAACGCACCGGGACCGGTGTGCACGCCAAACAACACACCCCGGTCATTGAAAGCGGCGAAGCCTAGGATAAAGGCCGCCATGCTCAGTGCGGCCACGATGCTGATGACGAGGCCATTGCGGGCGAAAGCGCCGGACAGCGCCTGCGGCCAGGCATAGGCCGCATAGGACTCGGCGCGGGCGACCGCGAGCGTTTGGGGAACATTGACGTTGAATTCGTGCGGCGGCGAAAACTGGCAGTCGACGTAGCAGGCACCGCAGGAATGGCAGAGGTTGGCGAGGTAGTTGAGGTCGCCATCGGAAAAGGCGCGCCGCATCTCCATCGCGGGAAACACCGCGCAAAGACCTTCGCAGTAACGGCAGGAATTGCAGACCGTCATCAGACGGTCGGCTTCGTCCAAAATTCTAGTTCCGTGCATGTTTCGCCGCTTCCCGTCCTGCGATCCGCCCGAACACGCTGCCGATGGTCATGCCCATGCCGGCGGCGTAGCCTTTGCCGAGCACGTTGCCAGCCATGATCTCGCCGGCCGCGAACATGTTGGCCGACGGCTTGCCGTCGGCCATCAGCATCCGCGCCTCCCTGGTCACGCGTGTGCCGAGATAGGTGAAGGTGATGCCGGGCCGCACCGGATAGGCGAGATAAGGCGGCGTCTCGATCATGCGCGCCCAATGCGTCTTGGGAGGCGTGATTCCTTCAGTTACGCAATCGTCGAGGATCGTGTGGTCGAACGTGCCGGGCCGTACCGCCGCGTTGAACTCGGTGATGGTTTTTTCCAGTGCAGCCGGATCAAGCTCCAGCTTGCCGGCGAGCTCGGCAATCGTCTGTCCGGCGATTGGCGGAAACAGCGTCGGCATGAAGCTGGTGACGACGGTGGAGTCAAAGATGATGTAGGCGATCTGATCGGGTTGCGCCGCGACCAGCCGGCCCCAGATCGCATAGCGCTTCGGCCAGATATCCTCGCCCTCGTCATAGAAGCGTTGTGAATGCTTGTTGACGACGATGCCGAACACCACGGAGTCATGGCGCGTGATGATGCCGCCATCGAATTTCGGCGCCCGGGCATCGATCGCGACCGCATGGCACTGGGTGGGATCGCCGACCTCCTGCACGCCCTTGTCGAGCAGCATCTTCAGAATTGAGCCGCGATTATAGGGCGTGCCGCGGATCAGAAAATTGTCTGCGGCCTCGCCCCAATATTGCTTCAGCCATTCGATGTTGGCCTCGAACCCGCCGGCGGCTGCGACCAGCGAGGTCGCCCGGATCTCGGTCTCGCCCTTGATCGGCCGCTTCAGGCGGGCGGCGAGAAACATGCCGTCCTCGATGACGAGGTCGGTGACTTCAGCGTCGTATTCGACATCGACGCCGAGCTGCTCGGCGGTCAGATACAGCGCATTCAGCATCGCGCGGCCGCCGCCGAGGAAGAACGAGTTGGTGCGGCCGAGGCTCAGCGTCCCTCCGAGTGAGGGTTGCCAGCGCACGCCCTGCTCGACGATCCAGTTCAGGATGTCCTTGGACTCCCGGATCATGTGGCGGGCGAGCACTTCGTCGGTTTGCCCGCCGGTAACGCGCAGCAAATCCTCCCAGAACTCCTCCTCGGTGTAGGGACCCGTGAGGATTTCGGTAGCGGCGTCATGGGCGCAGCGCATGTTGCGGGTGTGGCGGGTGTTGCCACCCCGGTAGAATCTTGGCGCGCCTTCCAGCACCAGCACCGAAGCGCCGCCGCGGCGCGCCGAGATAGCCGCGCACAGCGCCGCGTTGCCGCCGCCGATCACCAGCACATCGTATTTGCTGCCCATGCCGTCTGCCCGATGCGACGAAGTTGGAGACATTCTGCCCGCAAGGTGGCTTCCGTCAATCGCTCCACTATTGCGTACCTTTGTATACAAAGATATACATATGCGGCGCAAGCGGCATCTCTGCATGGGCAGGATGCGCGTTGCGCGACTGGGGATTCATGGCCAGGCGCCCGGCAAAGGCAGGCGGATCGATCGCGCGCGGCAGTGGCGTGGCGCTCGGCGAGGCCGTATTTCGTTCGCTCTGCGAGGCACTCCAGGCCGGCAGCTACCGGGCTGGCGACCGCCTCCGAGAAGAAGAAGTCGCCCAGAAACTCAAGGTCAGCCGCACGCCGGTGCGGGAGGCGCTTGGCCGGCTCGCCGCGCGCGGCTTCGTCGAGCCTGCCGGAGGGCGAGGGCTGATCGTCCGCAACCTCGATATCTCCGAGGTGCTCGAACTCTACGCCATGCGCGAGATCATGGAGGGCGCCGCCGCACGCCTCGCCGCCGAGCACGCCTCCTCGCCCGAGGTCGATGCACTCCGGGATATCGAACAGGCTTTTGTCGATGTGTCCGTGACTGACGTCGCCGAGATGGCAAGAGAACGGGCAAGGCTCAACCGCGCCTTCCACGAGGCGATCTGCCGCGCCGCGCGCAACCGCTATCTCGACAACGCATCAGGCGAATTGCAGGACTGGATCGCCCTGCTCGGTCCGACCACTTTCACCGTGACGGGGCGTCCCTCGACCAGCCACGGCGAGCACCAGGCCATCATCGAGGCCATCGCCGCGCGCGACGGCGACAAGGCCGAGCAGCTCGCGCGTGCTCACATCCGCGAGGCGCTGCGCTGCCGGCTCAAGCTGCTGCAGAAGCAGTAGGGCGAGTACTGATCAACGTCGGCTTGCGCGGGTTAAACGGAAATCGTTCCGTTTGGTCAGCATCTACTGGTTATGATCCACAGCGGAAGTTGAGCCTGCCGCTCAACCATAGCGATCACGTACGCGATCTATTTGTCGGCTATTCGGAGACACTGCTGTCAACGGCTCAGATACTGTCATGCTCAAGTGGACCACGACCTGTCTTTCAAGCAATTTATGGGTTGTTCCCCGACACAATTGGCGCACGAAACGTGGCTTGGGAGCCAAGCTGTGGCCTCAAGACGAGGTCGAAGCTGGGGCGCGTCTTTCCGTCTTGGAACACCACGCCGTTCGGGCTGAAGGCGACCTTGTCCGGGTTCTCGTTCAGCGTTTGCCACCTGCACGATATAGCGACGATACCATAAGCCGAGACCGGCTTGACCTCTCCGGGGTCTGCCACGCCATTGCCGTTGACATCGCGCCAGAGGGCGAGGCCGGTCAGTTCTTTGCCGGTCAAAATGCCGTCGCGATCATCATCGAGTGCGGCCAGTGGCGCGTATCCGTTGCTCCAAAACATCCAGAACGTGACGTTGCCGAACAATTGCCGGCCGCTGTCGATTTTGCCATCGAACTTCAGGTCGCTGACGAGCCAGGCAGCTTTGGGGGTAATCCAGCTCCATTCGCGACCCAGCCCGCTGCCGTCCACGTCGAACGTCACTCGCGCGTCGGGTGCTTCGAGGTCGCTGATCGTGAGCCCATCGGCCAGCGGCACAGCGATGGGAGTGATCGGATATGGCAGCTTTCTCAAGGTGGCGACGTGATCCTTCAGCGTCTCGATCTCGCGCTTGTCCTTCTCGGCGTCGAGAAGCGGGACGAGGTAAGAGACGACTTCACCGGTCAGCGTTCGCCCGCCCATACCAACCATCGTCAGGCTGTTTTCCTTCTCCCAGGCGTCGGCTGCGATCGTTCGATATTGCTTCACCGCATCGTCCTTCCGGCCGGCCTGCTCGGTCAGCCAGGCGAGGCCGAGCTGGATGACAAGGTTATCCTTGTCCAATTCCAACGCCTGCTTGTACGCCTTCAACGCGGCTTCCAGATGCGCCTGCGAGGCAGCATTCAAAGTGGGGTCAGCGGCCGGCGTTACCTTCGTGAAAGGAACGGCCGGCGGCTGAATGCCATGGTAGGCCTTCGGTACCGTCAGCGGGTCGGACTTCTGGGCGTAAGCCATGCCGTGCGCACGACCAAGGTTCAGCAACGCCTCGGCGCTGGCAGGATTGTCCTTAGCGATCTTCTCCAGGTTTTCGATGAGCCTGGCGACCGGGATCCGTTCCTCTTCCACGCCCACCCACCTGCCGAGCGCCGGCGACGTCGCGGCAAGGAGAACCACCAGCAACAGCAACCGCACGGCAACTCCATCTTGCAAGGTCAGATTGTAGGGCAATTTATCCGGCGCACCCTGACGACGCCAGGGGTCCGTCAGGCAAGCACATCCGCGGCAACCGCCTTCACGACATCCCGCACATCGGCAGGCTTCATCCGCACCTGCAGACCGCGCTGACCACCGTTGAGATAGACAAGGTCATGCGCGAGTGCGCTCTGCTCGATCACGGTGATGACCTGCTTGCGCTGACCGAACGGGCTGATGCCGCCGACCTTGTAGCCGGTGACGCGCTCGGCCTCGGGCGGCTTCATCATCTGCGCCGACTTGCCGCTTGCGGCAGCGGCGAGCTTCTTCATCGAGACTTCCTGGTCGGACGGAACGATCACGCAGACAGGCTTGCCGTCGACCAGCGCCATCAGCGTCTTCAACACGCGCGCCGGATCCTCGCCGAGCGCCGCAGCCGCCTGCAGGCCGATGCTTTCGGCGTCAGGATCGTAGTCGTAAGAATGGACGGTGAAGGCGACGCCAGCGGCGGAGAGTGCGCGGGTGGCCGGAGTGACTTTGGACATGGGTCACGTTTACCACCGTCATTGCGGGCGGCGAAGCCGGGCGCGGGTGGCGATCATGCCCTTATACAGGTGTTTTGCCCGACGCTGCAAGCAATTTTCGGGAACACCGAAAATTGCTCAAGCCTTTCAACCCCCGTTCTACTGTGCATGGGGTTGTTTTGCGCCGATTGCTATTCCGCCGCGTCCCGCATCTCCGCGCGCTCGGCACGCGCCGCGCAGAACTTGAACTCCGGGATCTTGCCGAACGGATCGAGCGCCGGGTTGGTCAGCAGGTTCGCAGCCGCCTCCGCGTAGCAGAACGGCATGAACACCATGTTTTCAGGCACATCGCGGTCGGAGCGGACCTTGACCTCGACGGCGCCGCGGCGGGTCTCCAGGCGGATGAAATCGCCGGGCACCAGCTTCTTCTTGTGCATGTCTTTTGGCGACATGAACGCGACCGCCTCCGGCTCGATCTGGTCGAGCACCTGGGCACGACGCGTCATCGATCCGGTGTGCCAATGCTCCAGCACGCGGCCGGTCGACAGCACCATCGGATATTCGGCGTCGGGCAGTTCGTCCGGCGGAATGACGTGAGCCGGCACGATCTTGCCGCGGCCGCTCGCGGTCGGGAATCCCGTGGTGAAGATGATCTCGTTGCCGGGCAGTAGCGGATCGTCGGCCGGATAGGTGACGGCGCCTTCACGCACCAGCCGCTCCCAGCTGATGTTCTTGAGCGACGGCATCAACTCGGCCATCTCGGTGTAGACCTCGCCGGGACCGGAATAATTCCACGGCAGGCCCATGCGCTTGCCGATCTCCTGGATGATCCAGAGATCCTGGCGCGCATCGCCCGGCGGCTTGATCACCTGGCGCGCCAGCTGCACACGGCGATCGGTGTTGGTGAAGGAGCCGTCCTTCTCGGCGAAGGCCGAGGCGGGCAGGATGACGTCGGCGTGGAACGCGGTCTCGGTGACGAAGAGATCCTGCACCACGAGATGATCGAGCATCGCGAGTGCCCCGCGCGCATGCTGCAAATCAGGGTCGGACATCGCGGGGTTCTCGCCCTCGATATACATGCCCGTGATCTCGCCGGCGTGGATCGCGTTCATGATCTCGACGACGGTCAAGCCGCGAACAGGATCGAGATCCTGCTGCCAGAGCTTTTCGAAGCTGCCGCGCAGATCGTCGCGGCCGACCGGCTGGTAGTCCGGCAGGAACATCGGGATCAGGCCGGCGTCGGAAGCGCCCTGCACGTTGTTCTGGCCGCGCAGCGGATGCAGGCCGGTGCCGGGACGGCCGACCTGGCCGGTAATCAGCGCCAGCGCGATCAGGCAGCGCGCGTTGTCGGTGCCGTGGACATGCTGGCTGATACCCATGCCCCAGAAGATGATCGACGATTTGGCGCGCGCGTAGGTTCGTGCGACCTCGCGCAGCGTCTGCGCCGGGATGCCGCAGATCGCTTCCATCTTCTCCGGCGTGAACTCCTTGATCTTCTCCTTGAGGTCCTCGAACCCCTCGGTATAGCCGGCGATGTACTGGTCGTCGGTCAGGCCCTCGGTGATGATCGTGTGGATCATCGCGTTCAGCATAGCGACGTCAGAGCCGGGCTTGAATTGCAGATGCTTGGTCGCATGACGCGACAGCGTCTGCCGGCGCGGATCCATCACGAACAGTTTTGCGCCGTTCTGCTTCACCGCATTCTTGATGAAGGTCGCGGCGACCGGATGGTTCACGGTCGGGTTGGCGCCGATCACGATGATGACCTCGGCATCCATCGCCGCCGAGAACGGCGCCGACACGGCACCCGAGCTCAGGCCTTCGAACAGCGCCGCGACTGACGAGGCATGGCAAAGGCGGGTGCAGTGGTCGACATTGTTCGAACCAAAACCGGTACGCACCAGCTTCTGGAATAGATAGGCCTCTTCGTTCGAGCCCTTGGCCGAACCGAAACCGGCCAACGCCTTCACGCCCTTCTCGTCACGGATCTTGACGAGGCCCTTGGCGGCGATGTCGAGGGCTTCATCCCAGCTGGCTTCGCGGAAATGCGTAAAGGGATTGGCGGGATCGACCTGGTCGTTGGCATCCTTCTTCGCGTTCGGCAACCGCACCAGCGGCTTTGTGAGGCGATGCGGATGGTGGATGTAGTCGAAGCCGAAGCGGCCCTTGACGCAAAGACGATTGTGATTGGCCGGGCCGTCGCGCCCTTCCGCATAGATCACCTTCTCGTCCTTGACCTCATAGGTCACCTGACAGCCGACGCCGCAGAACGGGCAGAGTGAATCCACCTTCTTGTCGGCATAGGTCACGCGGGTCTGCTTGTCGTCGAGCATCACGGCCGGCATCAGCGCTCCGGTCGGACAGGCCTGCACGCATTCGCCGCAAGCGACGCAGGTGGACTCGCCCATGGGATCGTCGAAGTCGAACACAATCTTCGAACCATGGCTGCGATAAGCCATGCCGATGACGTCGTTGACCTGGACCTCGCGGCAGGCACGCACGCACAGGCCGCATTGGATGCAGGCATCGAGATTGACGCGCATCGCCGGATGGCTGGCGTCGGTCTCCCAGCGTTCGGCAGCCGGGAAGCGGCTCTCGGTGACGCCGGTCGTCTCGGCCCAGTGCCAGAACTTCGACTCCGGATCGTGGCTGGTCTCGCGCGCCGGCTGATCTGCGACCAGCAGCTCCATCACCATCTTCTGCGCCGAGACTGCGCGCGCGCTCTCGGTCTTCACCTTCATGCCGACCGACGGCGTGCGCTTGCAGGACGCGGCGAGAACGCGCTCGCCCTCGATCTCGACCATGCAGGCGCGGCAATTGCCGTCGGGGCGATAATCCGGCGCGGGCGAATAGCAGAGATGCGGGATCTCGCGGCCCTGGCGCTTTGCGACCTGCCAGATCGTCTCGCCGGCGTTTGCCTCGACCTGCTTGCCGTCGAGCTCGAACGTAATCTTCGTCATTCGGCCGCTTCCTTGAACTCGTCAGGGAAATATTTGATCACGGAGGACAGCGGATTCGATGCCGCCTGTCCGAGCCCGCAGATCGAGGCATCGCGCATCGCCTGGCTCAATTCTTCCAGCAATGCGCGGTTCCAGACCGGCTTCTGCATCAGCTGCGCCGCCTTCTGGGTTCCGACGCGACACGGCGTGCACTGGCCGCAGCTCTCGTCCTCGAAGAACTTCATCAGGTTCAACGCGGCTGCGCGCACGCTGTCCTTCTGCGACAGGATCACGATCGCTGCCGAGCCGATGAAGCAGCCGTATTTTTCCAGCGTGCCGAAATCGAGCGGGATATCGTCCATCGTTGCAGGCAAAATGCCGCCGGACGCACCGCCCGGCAGATACGCGTAGAACTGATGGCCGTCGGCCATGCCGCCGCAATATTCATCGATCAGCTCGCGCACGGTGATGCCCGCAGGCGCGAGCTTCATGCCCGGATTCTTGACGCGACCGGAGACCGAGAAGCTGCGCAGGCCATGGCGGTCATGGCGACCATTGCCCTTCCACCAGTCGGCGCCCTTCTCGACGATGTCGCGCACCCACCACAGCGTCTCGATATTGTTGATCAGCGTCGGCAGGCCGAACAGGCCAACCTGGAACGGATAAGGCGGCTTGTGCCGGGGCAGGCCACGCTTGCCCTCGATGCTTTCGAGCAGCGAGGATTCCTCACCACAGATGTAAGCGCCGGCGCCCCGGCGCATATGCAGCGTCGGGCCGCCCGCCGGGAGCTTGGCGATCTCGCGCTCCAGTATCGCGCGCGAGGCCGGATATTCGTCGCGGATATAGATGTACACGTCCGAGGCCTGCACCACATGCGCGCCGATCAGCATGCCCTCGATGAAGCGATGCGGATCGCTTTCGAGATAGACGCGATCCTTGAACGTGCCGGGCTCGCCCTCGTCGCCATTGATCGCCATCAGCCGCGGACCGGGCTCGCCTAGCACCGCGCGCCATTTGCGTCCCGTCGGGAAGCCGGCGCCGCCGAGGCCGCGTAGCGAAGCGTCGTCGAGCCCCTTCAGCAGATCGTCCGTCAACATCGCGCCGGAGCGCAGGCGGCCCAGTAGCTTGTAGCCACCGCCGGCGACATAGGCGTCGTAGTCGATATAGTCAGGCAGATGCGCGTGGGTGTCGCCCCCCTTCGCCGCCGCCATCACATTGGCGACCGTCGCATGATCGACGAAGTTATGGCCAACTTCCGCGGCGGGCGCGGTGTCGCAACGGCCCACGCAGGGCGCACGCACGACGCGGATGCCCGGGCCCGAGGCTTCTTGCAGATCCTCGAGCAGCTTCTCGCCGCCGAGCATCGCGCAGGTCAGCGAATCGCAGACGCGGATCGTCAGCGGCGCGATGTCAGGCTCGCCTTCCTTCACCACGTCGAAATGCGCATAGAAGGTCGCGGTCTCGAACACTTCGGCGAAGGCGAGCTTCATCTCGTCGGCAAGCGCAGCGAGATGCGCAGCCGAGATCTGGTGATATTTGTCCTGGATCAGGTGCAGATATTCGATCAGCAGATCGCGCCGCCGCGGCTTGTCGCCGAGCAATTGCTCGATCTCATGCAGGGCGGTCGGATCGACCTGACGCCCTTTCGGCGTCGCCTTGGCGCGCCGGCGGCCCTCGCCCGGATGCTCGAAATCTCTGACTTTGTGAACGTCGTCGTTGCTGCTCATGGAAACGTCGCGTTCTCCTCAAAAGCGCGATGATCAGGAGCGGGATTGTCATCGCGATCCGCCCTTATTTCCAGACCCGATCATCGGGAAATCGCGTCTGTCGCGCCCGTGAATCCAGCCTCATCGGATAGACTCTAACCTCTGGTATGCCAGATGCAAGAGACAAGTTAGAACGTCTCTATAGTGCTTTAAGGGGCGGGCAGCCGCCCTGCCGCCCCCTCACGCTGACTGGACGTGGAACCTCCTCAGGTCTTGCTCATGCAATCCTGGATGTAAAACCAGCGGTCGTCGCCGATCAGCCCCTTGGCCTTCACCTCGGCGCGACACGCCTTCAGCTTCGGCTTGTTGGCCGCCCAGGTGGCCTTCATCTCTTTCAGCTTCTGCATGGTGAGCTTGACCTTGCCCGGTGGCTTGGCGTCGGTCGTCGCGGCAGGCGCCGGTGCCGCGGGTGCAGCTGCGGTTTGCGCCGACGCGGTGTGAAGGCTTGCTGCCAGGATCATGGCGGCAAGACAAATACGGGTGCGAAGCATAGGAATCCCCCTAAGTCCCATTCTCAATTATTTTGTCGGGCGAGCATCGCGGGATGCCGACACGCAGCACCCCGCGACGATGTGGGTTTGCGATCAGAGGATCTTCACCGCGCTCTCAAGCGTCTTGTACACGCCCCACGCCAGCGGAATGCCGACGAAGAGCCAGAACAACGCAGCCTTGCCGTCGAGGCCACCGGTGCCGATGCCGAACGAGCCAGTCTGGACCGGGCCTGCGCCGGCGTTTGCCGCCTGCAACTTTGTGACCTCAGCCTCGCTCATGTACCACTTCGAATCGACCGGCTTGATCAGGTAGTTGCAGATGATGCCGGCGATCAGCATCGCACAGAGAATGTACATGGTGGTGTTGTACAGCTGATCACGCGGCACGCCGGCCGCGAGCTGGAACTCGCGGATGTAGTTGACGACAACGGGACCGATGATGCCCGCGGTCGACCATGCGGTCAGCAGCCGGCCATGGATGGCGCCGACGAACTGGGTCCCGAACATGTCGGCGAGATAGGCCGGCACGGTGGCGAAGCCGCCGCCATACATCGACAGGATGATGCCGAAGCCGAGCACGAAGAGCAGTTTCGACCCCATCGCTGCGAAGGTCGGCGCCAGCGCGTAGAGCACGATGCCGAGGATGAAGAACGTATAGTAGGTGTTCTTGCGGCCGATCGTGTCCGACAGCGTCGCCCAGGCGAAACGGCCGCCGATGTTGAACAGCGACAGCAGGCCGGCGAAGCCCGCCGCAATGCCGGCGATGACGGTCTTCTGCTCGGCCGAGAGCTGGCTAAAGCTGAGATCCGGAAGCCCGATCAGCTTGCCCGCAAAGATCTCCTGGAGCATCGGAGAGGCCATGCCGATCACGCCGATGCCCGCCGACACGTTCAAGCACAGCACCCACCAGATCAGCCAGAACTGCGGCGTCTTGTGCGCGTTGTCGAGATGGACGTGATGCTCGGAAATCATCGTCTTCTTCTCGCTCGGCGGCGTCCAACCGTCGGGCTTCCAGCCGGCCGGTGTGACCCGGTAGGCGAACGCGCCGATGGTCATGAAGACGAAATAGACGATGGCCATGACCAGGAAGGTCTGCCACACGCCAACGTCGGTCGAGGTCTTGAAGTAGTTGATCAGGAGGTTGGCAAACGGCGCGCCGATCATGGCGCCGCCGCCGAAGCCCATGATGGCCATGCCGGTCGCCATGCCGCGATGATCGGGGAACCATTTAATCAGCGTCGACACCGGCGAGATATAGCCGAGGCCAAGGCCGATGCCGCCGATCACGCCGGAGCCGAGCCACATGATCCAGAGTTGATGGGTATAGATGCCGATGGCGCCGAGCACGAGACCGCCGCACCAGCACAACGCAGCAACGAAGCCGGCCTTGCGCGGCCCGACCCGCTCGAGCCAGCCACCCCACAGGGCGGCGGAAACACCGAGCACGACAAAGAACAGGGTGAACATCCACCCGAGGCTTGCGACCTTCCAGTCGCAGGTGGTGGTGAACAGCTCCGACCACAGCGACATATCCGGGCAGGCCTTTGGCGCGGTCAATCCGATCGCGCGCGAGAGCGGCAGCCAGAACACCGAAAAGCCGTAGGCCATGCCGATGCATAAATGAATGCACAGCGCCGCCGGCGGCACCAGCCAGCGATTGAAGCCGGCGGTCGCGATGGTTCGCTCGCGATCGAGAAAACCTGCACCAGCGCCCGAAATCCTTCCAGCGCTCTCAATTGTCGTCATGCACTCCTCCCCTGCAGCTGCCCTTCTGAGCAAGACTGCCGCTACGATCCTGTTCCTCAGCCCATTACGGCGCAGCTGTTGTCCCTGCTGCTCCGCACAATCACCCGACACGCGCCAGGATCGTCACGCGTGTCTGAAAAGTTAACCCCTCGAATGCGGCCCTATGCCCGATATGTTCTGCAGGCTTCGTGTGTGGCCCGCTGATCCGCGTATCGCAGACGAGACTCAACCTCCGCGCCCGCGCGGACAAAGTCAATTGGGACAGAAGCCATGATCGATGTCGATAGATAAAAGGTCGGTATCCGCGCGGTAACGCGCCTAAGAACGCAGCGCACCATTGACGCTCGCTATCGAACCATTCGTCTTTTCTATCAAGAACACGATGCGCGCCTCGTTGCGCTCGGTGATCTCCACCGAGTCGCCCGTCTCGCGGATCAAGTTCGGAATGTCAATCACCGACAGCGGGTCCGTACAGTGAACCTCAAGCTGATCGCCCGGCTGCAATGGTTTCAGCGCCTTGCGCGTTTTTAAAGCGGGCAGCGGGCATTTGAGCCCGGTGAGATCAAGCGTCGTTCTGGTCATGAATGCAACATGGCGGGAGGGATCGATCGCGTCAACGCGGGGGTCACAACAGGTTCGCATAGGACAGGAAACCTACCCTGTCGCCGGGTTCGACGCGCGTGATATCTTCGCCGAGTTCGATCAGGCCATCGGTCTCGATCAATGATGACAGGAGGCCTGCCCCTTCGCGCGGGAATTTGACGGCCTCAAGCGTGCCATCCTGAGCGTGCCGCAAGGACGCGCGAACATATTCGCGACGGCCGAGTTTCTTCTTGTAAGTGAAGGCGGCGCGCAGGGGGATCGGCAATAACAGTTCCGGCAAACTGCCGGCAAGCGCCAGTATGGTCGGCCGCACCACATGGACGAAGGTGACGAAGCTCGCGACGGGATTGCCTGGCAGCCCGATCAGCGGCGTGCCGTTGATAATTCCCATCGCCACGGGCCGGCCCGGCTTGATCGCCATCCGCCACAGCACCAGTGAGCCGACACTCTCAACCGCCGCCTTGACGTGGTCCTCCTCGCCGGTCGAGACGCCGCCGGTGGTGAGGATCAGATCATGGTGGCCTGCGACCTGCTTCAATCCGCTCGCCAGCGAAGCGCGCTCATCGCGCAGAATGCCGAGGTCGGAGACTTCGCAGCCGAGACGGCGCAGCATCGCCATCAGCATGAAACGGTTCGAATCGAACAGCTGGGATACCGCACGCGGCTCGCCGGGCGAGGCCAGCTCATCGCCGGTCGAGAACACAGCGACGCGGATGCGCCTGACGACATCGAGTTGCGTCAAGCCAAAGGCAGCGGCGAGTGCGACGTGCTGCGGCCGCAGACGTTGGCCGGCGCGCAGCGCGACGTGCCCAACGGGAATGTCCTCTCCTGCCGGGCGAACATTGGCGCCGGGCTTCAGCCCGGGCGGCAGAACGACCTTGCCGGCGTCGTCGATCCGGACGTCTTCTTGCATGAAGACGGCTTCGGCCCCGGGCGGCATCGGCGCGCCCGTAAAGATCCGCGCGGTGTGACCGGGCTTGATCGGCGCTTGCGCAAGACCGCCCGCCTGGATGCGGCCATCGAGCGGGAATGTCTGCTCGGCTTCTTGCGGCAGATCGGCGTTGCCTACGGCGTAGCCATCGACGGCCGAGTTGGTGAACGGCGGCAATGGCAGGGGCGCCGCGATATCGTGTGCCAGTACGCGCCCGTCGGCATCAACCAGCGCCACCGTATCGAGATCGGCAATCGCGCTGACGCGGGTCGTGATCAGGCCAACGGCCTCGTCGACCGACATCATCGGTCCGCCGAAGGCAAAACAATCGTCCGACAGTTGCGCCATGGTGCCTCGTCAGCGCGTCGCCGCGCTTCTTGCAACCGCTTCCTCGACCGGCATCGCCACACGCAGCAGCAATGAAGCCGCAGCCCCGATATCGTCGAGATGGACGGTCGGCAGCCGGGTTTCAACCGCAGTGTCGGTCGCAATGCCGACAATGCCGGGATCATCAGGGAACAACAGCGGCTTGTCGTTGCCGGCGCGATGCACCTCGATCTTGCGATGCGGCTCGCGCTTGAAGCCCTCGACCACGACGAGATCGACCGCGGACAGCTTGCTCAGGAGTTCCGGCAGCCGCGGCTCCGCCGCGCCGCGCAATTCGTGCATCAAAGCCCAGCGGTTCGACGACGCCACCAGCACCTCGGCCGCACCGGCCTCGCGATGGCGCCAGGAATCCTTACCGGCCACGTCGACATCGAACTGATGATGCGCGTGCTTGATGACGGAGACGCGCAGACCCTGCGCGTTGAAATGCGGGATTAGCCGCGTCAACAGCGTGGTCTTGCCCGCACCGCTCCAGCCCGCAAGGCCGATGACTTTCATTCCAGGACCGTCTCCACACACGACTTCGCCTTTGAGGGAACCACCATCCCCTCCCCGTCATTGCCAGGAGCGTAGCGACGAAGCAATCCAGAGTAACACCGCGGAGGCATTTCTGGATTGCTTCGCTCCGCTCGCAATGACGATGAGGCAGCATTTCGCTCTCTCGCCAGCATGCTTATATCGGCTTGACCCGAATGTCATGCTAACCTCGCCGCCATGATGAAGATCGATAAAGCCCCGGTACCGCTAATTGTCCCGAACCCGGACGACCCGCGCCTGACCCAGAGCGTGACCGGGACCGACCAGAGCGGCACCAAGGTCGAGATCAAGGTACCGATGGAGCGCCCGCTGACGCTCTACCTGAATGCGCAGGAGATCGTCACAATGATGACGATCGGCGACTATCCTGAATATCTGGCCCTCGGCTATTTGCTGAACCAGAACATGCTGAAATATAATGACGCCGTTACCGAGGTCGAATATGACGACGATCTTCAGGTGGTCGTCGTGCGCACCGAGCACCACACCAATTTCGAAGCCAAGCTGAAGAAGCGGACGCAGACCTCGGGCTGCGCACAGGGCACCGCCTTCGGCGATCTGCTCGAGGCAGTTGAGAGCGTCGCGCTGCCGAAGGCCGAGCTGCGCACCTCCTGGCTCTACCAGATGACGCAGACCATCAACACCATGCCCTCGCTCTATCTCGAGGCCGGAGCGATCCATGGCTGCGTGCTGTGTAAGGAGGGCGAGCCGCTCTGCTACACCGAAGACGTCGGCCGCCACAACGCCGTCGACAAGATCGCCGGCTGGATGTACCGCCACGGCGTCGATGCCTCCGACAAGATTCTTTACACGACCGGCCGCCTCACTTCGGAAATGGTGATCAAGACGGTGCGAATGGGCATTCCGATCCTGGTGTCGCGCTCCGGCTTCACAGCATGGGGCGTCGATCTTGCGCGGCAAGTCGGCCTCACGCTGGTTGGCCGCACGCGTGGCAAGCGCTTCATCGTGCTCGCCGGCGAAGAGCGGATCGTCTACGACCAGAAACTCGACTACGTCGAGGAGGAATCGGCGAAGCACAAGCGCAAGGGTGAAGGTCGTGACGACTAGGATTCCGCCCACACAAGGCGTGCTGCTCGCCGGCGGCCTCGCGCGCCGCATGGGCGGTGGCGACAAGCCGATGCGGACCATCGGCGGTCGAACCATCCTTGAGCGCGTAATCACACGCCTCTCGCCTCAGTGCAGCGGATTGATCCTCAATGCCAACGGCGATCCCGCGCGTTTCGCTTCGTTTGGTCTGCAGGTCATCGCCGATAATGTCCCCGACTTCCCCGGTCCGCTCGCCGGCATCCTCGCCGCGCTCGACTGGACCGCGACGAACCGGCCGGAATTCGAATGGGTGCTCAGCGCCGCCGGTGATTGCCCGTTCCTGCCACGCGACCTCGTTGCGCGGCTGCACGAGGCACGCGCGAGAGACAACGCGCAGCTCGCCGTCGCCGCGTCTGGCGACCAGTCGCATCCGGTGATCGGCCTGTGGCGCGTCGCCTTGCGCGACGAATTGCGTCATGCGCTGGTCATCGAGGATCTCCGCAAGATCGACCGCTGGACCGCGCGCTATCCACTGGCGACGGTGACATGGCCGGCCGAGCCGCTCGATCCATTCTTCAACGCAAATACGGTTGAGGACATCGCCGAGGCCGAGCGGCTCGCGGCGCTGGACGACGCATCTTAACGGCAGCGGCGGCGAGCCCGCCCATCCCGGCACCAGCGATCGCAACCGAAAGCGGTCTTGCCATCGCGCCCCACCCTGTCTCTCGCGCGGCTTGAATGCCGCGTCGTCGTCGACCCTACGCGGGCCGGAAGCCCGCCCGCTCCAGTGCCGCTCTCGCTTCGTCGGAGCCGAGCGCGTCAAGAAACGCCTGCACCGCCGGACGCTGCTTGCGCGCCGTCGCCAGCGCGAAATCATAATGCTCCTCGGCAAGCGGAATGAAACCGAGACCGACCGCATGGGCGACCGGTGCAATGGTCATGCCCCAGTCCGCGCGCTGCTGCGCAACGGCCGCGGCGACCGCATTATGCGAGCGTGGCTGATTCCAATAGCCCTCCGGGCGCGCACCACCGAGCAACCGGTCAATCAGGATCCGCGTACCCGCACCCTGGTTGCGGTTGACCATGATGCAGGTGGGATCTGCGAGCGCAGCCGCAACCGCGTCCTTCGCACCAAGCCCGTCGAAGCGCTTGTCGCCCTTACGGAAGACAATGCCCTGCATCCGCCGCCAACCGGGGACGAGTTCGAGCCCATCGACGAGATAAGGCGTGTTGTAGGTCTCGCTTTTATCGTCGAACAGATGGATCGGTGCGAGATCGCATTCGCCGCGCTTCGCCGCCGCAAGTCCGCCAAGGCTGCCGACCGCAATCGAGCGCACAGTGTGGCCCGCATGGACGAGCGGTGCCGTAACGAGATCCAGGCCGGTGCAATGGCTGCCGACGATGACGAGATCGGGCACCCGCACATGCGGCGTGAACAGCGTCACCTCGGTCTCTGTTCCCGCGGGCATCTGGTCGGCAAGCGCGTCGATACGCAGAAAGCCGTCGGCTTGCGCGAACGAGGTGATCGCGCCAGAGCCCTTGCCGGTGGGATAGGCGATCAAACCGTCCTTGCCCTCGACCAGCGACACCATGACGAATTCTGTGCGACCAAGCTCGGAGGCAATACGCACCGGCACGGTTGCGTTCACCTTGGCATCGGAGCGCGGCGGCAATCCGGCCATCTTGCGCAGTGCCGGCACGATCATGTCGTGGAAGGTGAACATCGCCGAGGTCGGAAATCCCGGCAGGATCACCACCGGCTTGCCGTCGCACACGGCGAGGCACAGCGGCTTGCCGGGCTTGAGCGCGACGCCATGTGCGACGATGCCGGGCTGGCCTAGTCTGCCGATGATCCGATGGGACAGGTCGCCCGCACCTTTTGACGTGCCACCCGAGAGCACCAGCATGTCGGCATCAGCCAGCGCGCTCCGCATAGCGGCTTCGAGCTTTGCGTCATCATCGGGAACGGCGCCGATGAAGACCGCCTTGCCGCCGTTCTCGTCGATCGCCGCTGCGACGATGGCGCCATTGGTGTCATAGATTGCGGCCGGCGCAAGCGCCTCGCCGGGTTGCACCAGTTCGTCGCCGGTGGAAATCACGGCAACGCGCGGCCTGCGCGCGACTTTGACCTCGGCGATGCCGCAGGCCGCCAGCATGCCGATCTCGCGTGAGCCGATGATCGTTCCGGCGCGCAGCAGCGCCTCGCCGCGCGCAATGTCGGAGCCTGCATAGGACACGAATTGGCCAGGCGAAACCGCGCGGCGGATATCGATCGCATCAGCACCGGCCGGCTGGGTATGCTCAACCATGACCACCGCGTCAGCACCGCGCGGCAGCGGGCCGCCTGTGGCGATCGGTGTTGCCGTTCCTGCCGCCACTTGCAGCGTCGGCGCGACGCCGCAGTGAATCGTCTCGCCGTTTAGCGCGAGTTGCACCGGCGCGCCTTCACCGGCGACGGAAAGATCCGACGAACGAACGGCAAAGCCGTCGACGTTGGAGCGGTCGAACGGCGGCACATCGATCGGCGCAGTAATGTCCTCGGCCAGCGCTGTGCCGAGCGCATCGGCAAGCTTGCACCGCTCGTTCGGAATCGCACGCGGGAATAGCGCCGCCTCGAAGCGCGCCACCGCTTCCTCGCGCGAGAGGATCTTGAGGAATTGCTCCTGTTCGAGCGCGCTGCGGCCTGGTGGTTTTGGGATCATCGTCATGCCGGAACCCATATCATTCCCGCATCAAATAAGCATCGACGGGCTCGCCCGCCGCAAACCCCTCGTGGCTGGCGGGAATGAGCAGCCATGCATCTGCGCGGGCGATGGCCTGGAGCGACCATTCGCCTACGGCAAGCGGCGTCCATATTTGATGTTCCTCAGCCAGCAGCGCGATCTCGGCGATGCCGACATTGGAGGCGATCTTGCGTGCGAGCGGCAAGGGCACTCTGCGGCGAGCCAGCCGCGCCGACAATGCGTCGATGAGCGGGAGCACCAGCGCAAGCCAGACCGCAAGCGCCTGAGCGGGCGAGCCCGGCAACGCGACCACGGGAACTTTTTCGAGCCGCCCAACGGCTGCGGTGCGTCCGGGCTGGAGCGCAAGACCGTGGGCGAGATCGGCCCCGCATTGAGCCAGCGCCGTCACCGCGGCATCGGCGCGACCAACGCCGCTGCCGCCGATCGTCACAAGGAGATCACTGGCGGAAACATCGAGCGCTTCCGCGATCGACGCCGCATCACGCCCGCCCGCCTCATGCGCGCTCACTTCCAATCCCGCGACGCGCGCGAAGTCGATAATCATCTGCATCGTCGCGGTTGCGCCGGGCACGTTGACGATGCGCAGCCGTGGACGCCGGACGCCGAGCTTGCCACAATCACTGACACGCGCGAGCAAGAGAGCCGCCGCACCGACGCGACGTCCTTCCCCGGTCGCGGGCGCGTTTGCGACGACATCGCTACCGGCACGCGCGACGCCTTGTCCCGGAAGGCCCTCCGCCAGCACCTGCGCGAGCGGCCCCGACACCTCGACTGCGTCGGCGTCGAGCACACAGTCGCATCCTATCGGCATCACCTCGCCGGCATCGACCCATACGGGAAACTCGGTCAGAGGCAGCGGCGAATAGGAGGATGCGCCGACGAGATCATTGGCGCTGAGCGCCCAGCCATCCACGGCGGCAATGTCACGCGGCGGAGAGGCCGGCAGCAAGGGCAATCCGGCCGAGATACAGCCGATCGCTTCAGCCAGCGGCAATTCGACATGGGCGACCGGTTCAACGCCACGCAGCAGCGCAGCGAGCGCGATGTCGAGCGGGGTCAGCAAGAGCGGCAGGCGCTGGGTCATGCCGCATGATGGACCACGCATCGCCCGCTTTGGCAACCGCTCAGGCCTCGACCATCAACCGCCTGGCTTGTCGGCGTTTGGAAAGAACACTTGTTTCCCGTCGACCTTGAAGCTGGCAATCGCCGCCTGTCCTTCCGGCGAGATCAACCAGTCGATGAAGATCTGGCCCAGCTCCTTCCTGACGTCCGGATGCTTCTCCGGATTCACCAGCATCACACCGTATTGGTTGAGCAGCCGCTTATCGCCCTCGACAACGATGTCGAGATCGCCACGGTCCCTGAAGGCGATCCAGCTGGCGCGATCCGACAGCACGTAGGCATTGGCCGTGCGCGCGGCGTCGAGGGCAGCAGTCATGCCCTGCCCGCTCTCGCGATACCAGGCGCTCTTGGCACTGGCGATGTCGATGCCGGCGACGATCCAGAGCGCGAGCTCCGCGGCGTGCGTGCCGGACCGATCGCCGCGTGTGACGAACGGCGCGCCCTTCGCCTCGATCGCCTTCAGCGCGGTCGCGATATCCTTGCCCTTCACGCCAGCGGGATCACCCTTCGGCCCAACCAGCACGAAGTCGTTATACATCACATCGTAGCGTTTGGTGGCAAAACCGTCGGCGACGAATTTTTCCTCCTGCGGCCGGGCATGCATCAGGACGACGTCGACCTCGCCCCGTCGCGCAACATCAAGCACCTCATCGCTGCGGCGTGCGATCACCGTCACGTCGATCCCGGTCTTATCGCGGACAATCGGCAGCAGATAATCGAGCAAGCCGGAGGCCTGCGTCGACATCGTCGAGGACAGGACAATCGCGCGGTCCTCGGCAGTCGAAGCCGAAATGCTGCCGGCAAGGCCGCAAAGAAGCGCGAGAGCAACGGTCAGTCGGCGAACGGCCATGACGGGTTCCCATTGAATACGACGCGATCATGATGATCGATTGCGCCGCACTCGTGACGGACCGGCCCGCGACGGAAGCCACAGGAGATAGAGCCCGGTTTCACGTCCGGAAGCGCGGCTGAAGTGAAGAAGCCGGGAAATTCCGGCAATCAATCAAGCGGGACGTTGAACGCAAGGCCCACACCGTCAGGGCCTCGCAAGATCATCAACGAAAATCAAAACACACGTCGGGATGTGTTGCAAAGCAACGAGATCATCGGGCATGGTTCCCGCGGACAAAAATCGAAGTGCAGAAGCCCACCTGCGTTGAACGTCAAAAAGAAGCAAGAATTTGCATAGGAATGCAGGATGGACTTCCTGACGACCAGCGAAGCCGCTGACTATCTCCGTCTCGGCGAACGCAAACTCTACGAACTCGTCACCAACGGCGCGATACCCTGCACCAAGGTAACAGGCAAATGGCTCTTCCCAAGGCACGAGCTTGATCTCTGGGTGCTGTCGGGGATGGCGCGCCCGCCCGGCATGCTGAGCGCGGAGCCGCCGCCTATGATGGGCGGCAGCCAGGATGAGCTGTTGGACTGGAGCTTGCGTGAGTCCGGCTCGGGCCTTGGCTTCATGACCGAAGGCAGCGCGCGCGGGCTCGAGCGCTTGCAACGCGACGAGGTGATGGCGGTCGCCGTGCACTTCCACAGTCTTGATGCCGAGGGCAATCTCGCATCCGACGCCAGCATGACGGCGTTGCGGGACGCGCCAGACTTGCATGATGCACTGCTGGTCGCCTTTGTTCGCCGCGAGCAGGGTCTCGTGCTGCCGCCGGGCAATCCGAAGCGGCTGCGCGGTCTTGCCGACGTACTCGCGCTCGGCACACGGATGGCGATGCGACAGCAGGGCACGGGTGCGCAGATGCTGCTCGACGTGCTGTTGACGCGCGCGGGCGCCACGATGCGCGATCTGCGGCGAGTAGAGACGCCGGCCCTCACCGGGCCTGATCTCGCCGAACTGGTCCGCGTGGGCCGAGCCGATTGCGGCGTTGCGACGCGTGCGGCGGCACGCTCGGCCGGGCTCGATTTCGTGCCGCTGGTCTGGGAGAATTTCGACCTCGCGATGCGGCAGCGCAGCTATTTCCGCCCCGCCATGCAGGCCCTGCTCCGGTTCCTCGGCGAACGGCGGCTGCGCCAGCGCGCCGAGGAACTGACCGGCTACGATCCCTCGCCGGCCGGGCAGATCCGCTTCGCGGCCTGAGATTGACGCCCACCCCCAAATAGTTGCAAAAGAAACCAATTCAGCCGGGCCGTAACCCGGGACAGGCAATTTCGGCCAACGAGCCGGATCAGGGGAGGACAAGCGTGAATCCAATGAAATTTGGACTGCCGGTCGCGGCTGCATTGGCGGCAGCGCTGCTGTCGGGTGCGGCGTCGGCGCAGGTGTCCGACGATGTGGTCAAGATCGGCGTGCTCACCGACATGAACGGCCCGGCCTCCGCGCCGACCGGCCAGGGCTCGGTGACGGCGGCGCAGATGGCGATCGACGATTTCGGCGGCACGGTGCTCGGCAAGCCGATCAGCATCGTGGTCGGCGACCACCAGCTTAAGGCCGACATCGGCGCCGGCATCGCGCGGCGCTGGTACGACGTCGACCAGGTCGATCTGATCGTCGACGTGCCGGTCTCCGCCGTTGGCCTTGCGGTGCAGAACATCGCCAACGAGAAGAAGAAGCTGTTCATCACTCACTCCACCGGCACCGCGGATTTCCACGGCAAATTCTGCTCGCCTTACGCGATGCAGTGGGTGTTCGACACCCGCGCGCTCGCGGTCGGCACGGCGGATGCCGTGGTCAAGCGCGGCGGCGACAGCTGGTTCTTCATCACCGACGACTACGCCTTTGGCCATGCGCTGGAACGCGACGCCTCCAACGTCGTGACCGCCAATGGCGGCAAGGTGTTGGGCTCGGTGAAGCCGCCGCTGGCAACGCCTGATCTCTCCTCCTTCGTGCTGCAGGCGCAGGCGTCGAAGGCCAAGATCATCGGCATTGCTGCAGGCCCGCCCAACAACATGAACGAGATCAAGACCGGCTCGGAGTTCGGCGTGTTCAAGGGCGGCCAGCAGATGGCGGCGCTGCTCGCGCTGATCACCGACATCCACGGCCTCGGCCTGCAGGCCGCGCAAGGCCTGCTGCTGACGACCTCGTTCTATTGGGACATGGACGACAAGACCCGCGAATGGTCGAAGCGCTATTTCGCCAAGATGAACAAGATGCCGACGATGTGGCAGGCTGGCGTCTATTCCAGCGTGATCCACTATCTCAACGCCATCAAGGCTGCTGGCACCGACGATCCGCTCAAGGTCGCCGCGAAAATGCGCGAGACGCCGGTCGAGGATTTCTTCGCCCGCAACGGCAAGATCCGCGACGACAATCTGATGGTGCACGACCTCTGGCTGGTGCAGGTGAAGACGCCGGAGGAGAGCAAATATCCGTGGGACTATTACAAGATCCTGACGACGATTTCCGGCGACAAGGCCTTTGGCCCGCCGGACCCGGCGTGTCCGCTGGTGAAGAAGTGAGCGCGTGACGGTCGCTTCCAGCGACCGTCACTTCACCACGCCGATCTCGCGAAAATATTTCATCACACCCGGATGAATCAGCTCCGGCTTCTGCGCGGCGGCGACGGTGTTTGCCGCCGTGGTCTCGCAGGCCTGCGCGAGCTTCTTGCAGAAGGTCGGCTCGACGCCGTGCAGCGTCTTGGCGAGACGATAGGCGACGTCGTCGGGCAGATCCTCGCGCGTCAGCACGAAGCTCCAGGAGCCGAGCGAGGCGATCGGTTCGCTCTGTTTCGGGTAGCTGCCTGATGGCACTGTCAGCGGCTTGAGGAACGCATGCTTGGCGCGGATGCGCGTGATCTCCTCGGCACTGGGAGCGATGAAGCGCGCGCCCGATGCACTCGATGCGACCGCAGCAAATCCGGGCCAGCCGATGCCGGCGCCCCAGAGTGCGGCGACGCTGTTATCCTCGACCATCGCGGGGCCGTCGCCGGCGCGGTCGAGATAGACGGCCTTGAAGTCCTCGTCCTGCTTCAGGCCGAGACCGTCGAGCACGTAGCGCGCGAGGATCGGCAGACCCGAGCCTTTGACGCCGAAGGCGATGGGCTGGCCGACGAGGTCGTGAATGGTCTTGTAGGGACTGTCCGCGCGCACCACGAACATGCCGGGATTGGAATAGATCGCGGTCAAAATCTTCAACCGCACAGGCGCGCGCCCGATGCCCGCAAACGCTTCGTAGGCCGGCTCGCCCGCGACCAGCGCGAGATCGAGCTCGCCCTTCTCCAGCAGCGGAATGTTTTCGTTGCTGCCCTTGGTGTTGCGCGGGGCGATAGTGAGCGCGCTGTCAGCCGCATTCATCACCTCCGCGAAGGCGTTGCCATAGAGCGGAAAGCCGCCGCCCGGCGTCGCAGTGCCCAAACTGATTGTCGTGGTGGAAATGGCGTTGCCTCCGGTTTGAGCGGCAGCGGGGCCGAGCAGCAGCGCCGCACCGATGAGAACAGTACTTACGAATTTCATGAATTGGTCCGGCTGCGCCTGCGTCAACATCGACGTGAGGTGATGTAGGCAGCGGGCGGTTTTTGTGAAAGCATGTCCTTCAACAATAAAGCAATGGGAGGCATCATGTTGCGAATTTTGCGGGGCGCTGTGTTCGGGCTGGTTTTTCTTCTCACGCTTTTCAGCGCCGCCCCTCCCGCCTCCGCCGCCTACCCCGACCGTCCCGTGCACTGGATGATCGGCTTTGCCGCCGGCGGCCCGGTCGACATCGTCGCGCGCATCATGGCGCAGGCGCTGTCGGATCGTCTCGGCCAGCAATTCATCGTCGAGAACCGCGCCGGCTCCGGCGGCAACATCGCGGCCGGTGCTGCGATCAATTCGCCGGCCGACGGCTACACGCTGCTCTTCGTCGCGCCCAACAACGCGATCTCGACCTCGCTCTACAAGAAGCTGCCGTTCGACTTTTTGCGCGACACCACCCCAGTGGCCAGCATCATGCAGCTCACCAACATGCTCGTGGTCTCCAATGCGATGCCGGTGAAGACGGTTCAGGAGTTCATCGACTATTGCAAGGCCAACCCCGGCCAGATCTCGTTCGCCTCGTCGGGCAACGGCACCTCGGTGCACATGTCGGCGGAGTTGTTCAAGGCGATGACCAAGTGCGACATGGTGCACGTGCCCTATCGCGGATCGGCGATCGCCTTCCCCGACATCATCTCCAACAAGGTGCAGCTGATCTTCGACAATTTGCCCTCCGCGCTCGAGCAGTCGCGCGGCGGCAATGTCCGCGCCTTGGGCGTGACCTCGCCGCAGCGCTGGCCCGCCCTGCCCGACGTGCCGGCGATCGCCGAGACCGTGCCCGGCTTCGAATCGGTCGGCTTCTACGGCATCTCCGCGCCGAAGGGCACGCCGGCCGAGATCGTCGAACTCCTCAATAAGACGGTCAACGAGGCGCTGAAGGACCCGAAGGTGGCGGCGCGGCTGACCGAGAACGGCGGCATCCCCAAGCCGATGACGCCGGCCGAATTCGGCAAGCTCGTCGCTGACGAGACCGACAAATGGCGCAAGGTCGTGGAGTTCGCCGGGGTCTCGGTGGACTGAGGCGCAGGTCGCCACCGGTCAGGCGCTGGCGAGACAGAGGGGACTTGCCGGCCCCCTCCCGGCAGACCACGAAAACAACCCCATGCACAGTAGAACAGTTACACGATTTCAATAAGTTACGGGAGCATGAACGAGCATGACCCAAAAAGGCGTTTGACTCGTCGGGCAAAACAGGCGCATAAGGGCATCATCGCAAACTTCGGTAAATCGGAACATCTGGGAATGTCGCACCGACGTTTCCGGCTCGCCCGCCCCGGCATTGCACCCCCGCCTCCATCCCTGTAAACGAACCGCGCACCGTTGCCGGCCCCGCGTTCCCGCGAGCCGTCTCGCGGCGGGGCCTGTAGCTCAATGGTTAGAGCCGGCCGCTCATAACGGTCTGGTTGCAGGTTCGAGTCCTGCCGGGCCCACCAGCCTTCGCTCGCTTCGCGAGCTTCGGCTCGGCAAGCCGGAGCCACACATGGCAACCGAAGCGGGCGAAGGCTGCCGCGCCGGAGCCCTAAGGGGAAACGTGGTGTCCGGCGTAGCTGGAGCTGAGCGGAAGCGAAGACGGACCGTCCGCGAGATTCGGCTCATCGCCATCGCCGGACCCATTCCATACACGGCATCAATTGACGCCTCTCGAGCAGCAGGAGAATTTCATGACGAGCGAAAAAGGCCCGAACATCAAGAAGAAGCAGAAATGCAAGAATTGCGAGGGCAAAGGTTTGCTCAAGAAGGGCGACAAGGTGGTGAAGTGCCAGCGCTGCAAAGGCACGGGCGTGCGGTGATGTTGGGTTGATGACTTCTCCAGGGTCGATGCAGAGACCATATTGATCCACAGCCGGAGCTCAGCCCGTGAAAATTCTCGTTTTATGGATACTTCGATTTTCCCTTGGACCGGTTTGGGCGTAACGGCGAACAGTGCTGTCATCGCAACCGTGCTATCGCTACCGCATCGCGGAGCGGGCGTGCGGAATATTTCGGCGGAGCATACGGGGGTTACGGTGCATTCAATTAAGCGATTCCGCCTGGCACGCATCCTCTCCGCTCCTTCACGTCAGCCAACGCTGCAATGGTCGCACTCGTCACATAGCGCACTGTCAAAATATCCTTGCAATCCCAAGGCCTGCTTCGATAATTTGACACCGTGACCTCCCTTACCCAGCCCCCTGAGAAAGAGACGCGTAGACTACGGTGGCTGCCACTTGTTGCCGCTATTTTCGCAGTCGCGACTGCGGCTCCTTTTGCGTGGGATAAGGACTTCGGCACGTTTCTGCTTCTCATCTCACTCTACTTGCCCGCGGTGGCCTTGGTTTGCATCGGACTCTGCTTCTGGGCAGTACTCGAAAGGAAATCGCCCCGGGCGCGTTCGATCGCCATCTCACTCGTGGTGACGCTCACGCTGATCTGCGGAACATTCTGGGCAGCGCCACGAGCGAAAGATGAGCTTCGATTTCTAGCTTGGTCTCTCAAGCACAACGACGCGCTAGAATGGTTCGCAGACAAAGACTCAGTCATTCTGGACTGGGAAAGCTGGGGGATGGTAGGCATGGAAAACGACGCCTACCTCGTCTCGAACCCGAGCGATAACCTCGCTCAGGACGACGGCGCTTCGGAGTGGCTCCGTCACGTCGGATCAAGCTGCGAAATCGCAGCTTCGAAACGGATGCGTCGTGGAATCTATATTGTCACGACTTACAATTGTCCGCTGCGATGAGTAATGATCGCCGTCCACGCAACTCCATGCAACACCTCCTCATCGCGGCTCTGCTCGCATCGTTTGCCATGGTGCCTGCTCTTGTCCAGTCGGAGCCGATAAAACCCCTGGTCATGGCCACGAACCAGCTGGATTTACGGTGACGGTCCAGCACCAGCACCGTAATTCCGGTCTTTTTGCAGATCGGACACCGCATCAAGTCTGAAGCCCCGGCACTCGCGTTGCCAGACTCGGATTTACCGGGAGCTTGATTTTCCAAGGAGTCGGCGCCTGTGAAAATTCGGTTCGAGCTCGATCCGTCTGATTGGCACGGACACGGAAGTGAAACTCTGTGGGCCGAGCAAATTTCGCAAACCAACTCGAATGTCTTCGTTATTCGAAACTCGCCGTTCTTTGCGAGACGCATCAACAATGGTGATGTTGTAAAGGTCGAGCGCACAGGAGGCGCTCTCGCATCTGATTTCTTAGAAGTTGTCGAGCGCGGTGGGCATTCGACCTACATGTTGTTAATGGTCCCAGCCGACACACGAGCCAGCTCGTACTGGAATCTTTTAGAAGGCATGGGATGTTCATATGAAAGTATGCTGATCAATCTCAGTATTGGAGCGCGACTATTATATTCGGTCGATGTTCCGCCGTGTGCAGACATTTACGATGTGTATGACGTACTCGAGAGGGGCGAGGCTGCTGAAGTCTGGAAATTCCAAGAGGGCTACGCCCATATTCCAGGCGCCAAAACTGGGAGCACCTCGTAGGATTACGGTGACAGTGCTGGACTGCCCCCCGAAGTGAGACGAATAGTTACGTGACAGTGCTGGACTGCACCGCTTAAGTGAGACACGATAATTGCAGTGACAGTGCATTCAATGACGCTCGGGCTCGAAGCCTCATGAAAAAGCGCGCAGCCCCGAAACATCCGCCCTTTCAAACCAGCTCCAGCCGCAACGACCGCCCGACCATGCGCGCAGCGCGCTGAAGCGTTGCCAGCGTGACGTTGCCGTCCTTGGGGTCGAGCAGGCGCCCGATCTGACTGCGCGACGTCTTCATGCGCTGAGCCAGATTGTTGCGCGATATGTTGTTCGCCTTCATCGCCTGCTCGATCTGCCACGCGAGAACCTCTTTGACGGCGATGGCTTCAAACTCCTCTCGATTGCCTTCTTTGCCCAGGAAATCATCGAGCGTGGTGAGCCTGGCGATGGAGCGGACTGTTTTCTTCTTCTTCGCCAAATCTTTCTTGCCGCAATGGCAATCTGCCTCGCCTCCTCGTTGTCGCTTGCGCACCGTGGGCGCAGACCGACTCGACACGACGACATCGGCCATTGCGCGCGCCCCGCAAGCCCCCATCTGTCTGTCCAGTTCAACCACCCAACCCGGGACATCCTTCATGGCCAAGCTCACCGGCAAGATCGCCCTGATCAGCGGCGGCACCACCGGCATCGGCGCCGAGACCGCGAAGCTGTTTCAATCCGAGGGCGCGACGGTCGTCGTCACCGGCTCCAGCGAGCGCTCGGTGGAGGCCGCAAAGGCGGCGCTGCCGGGGATCGAGGTGCTGGTTTCGGACGCCGGCAACGTGGCGGCCACAAAGGCCCTGGTCGACCAGGTCAAGGCGAAACACGGCCGCATCGACGTGCTGTTCGTCAACGCCGGCATCGCCAAGTTCGCGCCGATCGCTGATATCGATGAGGCGCTTTACGATAGCCAGTTCAACATCAATGTGAAGGGCGCGTTCTTCCTGATCAAGCATGCCATTCCTGTCATTCCGAACGGCGGCGCGATCATTCTGACTGCGTCAGTGGCGGGCGCGAACGGCGGCCTGGGCGGCGCCACCGTCTACGGTTCGACCAAGGCGGCGCTGCGTTCGTTCGGTCGCACCATTGCCAAGGAGCTGACGCCGCGCGGCATTCGGGTCAACACCATCAGCCCGGGTCCGATCATCACGCCGATCCTCGACAAGGGCGGCCTCACCCCCGCCCAGAAGGACGGCTTCATCGAAGGCGCCAAGACGCGCATCCCGCTTGGCCGCACCGGCACGGTCGCGGAGGTCGCCGCGGCCGCCCTCTACCTTGCTGCCGACGCCACCTACACCACCGGCGCCGAACTGTTCGTCGACGGCGGCCTGATCGACCTGTAGGGTCTTTGCGAAGCGATCGCGGTGACGATGCGCGCAATGCATGGGCTCAAAAGCTCATGGATCAAGCGCACTGTCGCCGTCATCGAGGTGCTCGCGGCGAGACGGATGTCGGACCCGGGGACTCTCGTTTTCCAAAGGCAGGTCATGCCGTTCTGTATCTCCCAGGCTTCCGGCGACCGTCCACGCAAGTCCATGCACTGCCTCCTGATCGCGGCTCTGCTCGCATGCTTTGCCGTGGCCCCTGCTCGCGTCCAGTCGGAGCCGATTAAGTCCCTGGTCATGGCCACGAACCAGCCGGACACCACGTACGAAGGCAAATGGCAGCGGCGGGTCTATGAGGAGGCGTTCAGGCGGCTCGGCGTTCCCTTTGAGGTTTCGCTGCTGCCGACGCCTCGCATGACGGCGATGGCAGATTCAGGAGATGTCGATGGCCAGTTCGTGCGCGTTTTTGCCTACGCGGATGCGCACCCTGAGCAGGTGCGGGTGGAGGAGCCGCTCTATCAAGTGGTGTTCGGGCTGTGGGTGAGCGATCCCGCGCTCAAATTGTCGCGCCTGGAAGATCTGGCCGCGACAGACTGGATCGGGATTTACCGACGTGGTGTCGAGCCGTGTCAAAACGCCTTGTCCGGGGCGCTGCCAGGCGACCGCCTGTCCGGCGTGGCGACGACGGAGCTTGGGCTGCAAATGTTGTTGGCCGGCCGTGTCGACTTCTATTGCGAATTGGACGGCGCCATCCTGAACGCGCTGTATTTGCCTGAGTTCAAGAATGCCACCTCGGTTCGTCTGCTGTTGACGTATGGCGACACGATCGCGCTTCATCCCTATCTGCACAAGAAACATGCCGAGCTGGCGGCTCGCCTCGCCGTGGTTCTGAAGCAGATGAAGGCGGACGGCTCGCTGGAGCGCTTTCGCCGCGAGGTCAAATATGAATTGACGGGACAGTGATCCCTCGACTTGCGGCGACAGAGTGCGCTGCCGCCGAAATCTCCGCCAAGCCTGGCACGCGTCATTCAGCCAGTGGAGCTGTTTCGATCCCTCAACACCGTCTCTCCGGACCGGGGGTTCGTCAAAGTCACGTTTTCGAGCGCTTTTATCCGCCATGCATCGCCTGACGCGTCAGCACGGCAAGGATCAGCGTATCGACCGCGTGCGGGCCGGCTGGATGCGCCATTCCGGCCGTGAGGCGACTCCAGAAGTGCACGACTGCCGCTCCGTCGGCGATCGGGACCACGTCGATCAATTCGTTCTCGAGCGAGGAGTCGCGGTAGATCGATTCGTGGATGGGGGCGTGGAGGGCGACGATGGCTTCGACACCGCGCACATAGTGGCCGAACCGGTTCACGAACGTCGCATCGTGGTGGAACAGGTCTGCAAGACTTGCCATGTCGTGCGCGTTCCAGGCGGCTTGAAAGGCACCAGGTGCATCTTCGGGTCGCTTCATTTCAATGATCCCGGTTCAATCACAACAGCTGCTCCATGATTACGAACCCGCGGCTCGCAACGCGGGGGCACTTTCCAGGACCTCGCGGATTTTCCGCGACAGATCCGATTTCCGGTAGGGCTTCCTGAGAAGCACGATATCGGGATCGAGCTGACCTCCATGGAGGAGTGCGGTCTCGGTGTAGCCGGAGGTGTAGAGCACGCGCACACCGGGGCGCCGCGCGAGCACGGCTTCAGCCAATTGGCGTCCGTTCATTCCGCCGGGCATGATGACGTCGGTGAACAGGAGATCGAACGCAGCGCCTTGGTCGACCAGGGCGAGGGCCGCCGGCCCGTCCGCGGAGATCAGCGTCTGGTATCCCATGCTGCCGAGCTGGGCGACCACGTATCCCCTGACCAGCGGATCATCCTCGACGACCAGGATCGTCTCGTGAGCAGGCGCCAGCGCGGATGCATGCGCAGGCGCCGTTTTCACCGGCGCCGCCCCTTTCGCCCGCGGCAGATACAGCCTGATCGCAGTGCCGCGGCCGAGCTCGCTGTCGACCTTGACCGTGCCTCCGCTCTGCTTGGCGAAGCCGTAGACCATGCTCAGCCCAAGGCCGGTGCCGCGGCCTATTCCCTTGGTGGTGAAGAACGGTTCGAACACGCGCTCGCGGATCTCGGCCGGGATCCCTTCCCCCGTGTCGCTGACCGAGATCATCACGAAGTCTCCGACATCCACCTCACTTCCGGCTGCTCCACCTGCCTCGTCAATGACGACATTGGCGGTCTCGATCGTGACCGCGCCGCCGCGGGGCATCGCGTCCCGCGCATTCACCGCGAGATTGATCACCGCCGCCGAAAGCTGCGACGAATCGGCGAGCGCAAACCAGCCATCCTCCGCCAGCTCCAGTTTGAGCTCGATGTGCTCCCCCAGGGTGGGCTTGAGCAGACGCGCCGTTTCGACCAGGAGATCGTTGACGTCGATCTTGCGCGGCTCCAACGGCTGGCGGCGCGCAAAGGTGAGCAGCTGGGACGTGATCTCGGCCCCGCGCATCGCAGCATCGTCGATCAGCTGGGCAATGGCGGCAATTTGCGGCTGATCCGCGACGCTCTCCTTGACGATCTCGATGGTTCCGGTGATGACGGTGAGAACGTTGTTGAAGTCGTGCGCGACACCACCCGTGAGCTGCCCGATGGCGTCCATCTTCTGCGATTGGCGCAGCCGTTCCTCGGCCTCATGCTGGCTGGTCAGGTCGGTGGTCGTGCCGCGATACCCCATGAAGCGCCCGTCGGCGGCAAAGACGGGGCGACCGTTGACCCTGAGATGTCGCTGACGCCCGGCGAGGTCGCGGCACGTATGCTCGAAATTCCGGAAGGGCTCGTGTCGCTCCAGCCGCGCCGTATGCTCGTGCCATTTCTGCAGCTCGGCCTCCTGGTCCGACGCCGTATCGAATCGGCGTTTCCCGATCAATCCGGTGGGATCGATGCCGAAGGCGCTCAACTGCTCCGATATGTACGTAAAGAGGTGGTCGGGCCCGGTCTCCCAAAGCCAGTCGGAGGCCGTCTCGGCGTAGTCCCGGAAGCGTTGCTCGCTTTGCCGCAGAGCCTGCTCGACGCGCTTGCGCTCGCTGTTCTCCCGCTGCAGATCGGCAAAGAGGCTGGCGTTCTCCAGCGCGATCGCGGCCTGCGCAGCCAGGAGCTTGAGCACCGGAATTCGCGCCGGCGCGAAAACGTGCGACGTCAGCGTATTCTCGAGGTAGAGCGCCCCAATGAGCTTGGCGCGGTTGAGCAAGGGTAAGCAGAGAATGGACCTGGCGTGCCGCTGACTGACATAGGGGTCCGCTGCGAATGGAGCCTGGACCGCCGCATCGTCAATGATGGTGCACTCCCCGGTTCGCATGACGTATTGCAGCACCGATTCCGGAAGCTCGGCAGCGGATATCGCCAGGTCTCGCAATGACACGCTCACCGCATCGCCGCGGGTCGTGGCTTCTGCGTGGATGCGGTGCTCAGTGCCGTGCGACAGAATCAGCAGAGCTCGCTCTGCCCCCGCCTGTTCCACGGCCGTGCGCATCAGCGCGTCGATGAGCTTGTCCAGCACCATCTCGCCCGACACCGCTTCCGACACCTTGACGACGGTCGCGAGATCGAGTTGCTCGACCGAGGTTCCAATCGTGCCGGTCGAGCCGAACTCCGATCTCTCTTTCCTCAAATGAGCGAACGTGCTCTCGAGTTGCCGCACCTTGCCGTCGGCTCCCCAACGCGCATAATCGTCGCGCGCATGCCTGAGATAAACGAGGGCAAACTCCTCGAAGCCGCGCGCCGCGTAGAAGCGGGAGGCGAGTTCGTGAGCGATAGCCTCGTTGTGGATGAAGCCGCTTTCCCGGGCCAGGCGAATGGCGGTTTCATAAAGACGTTCGGCTTCAAGTTCTCGACCTTGAATGCGAGCGATCTCGGCGCCAACCAGGGCGGAGCGGTCCGCAAAATTCTCCGGGCAGTTCTGCGCCCACGCTTCCAGTCGACCATGATGGGCCAGCATTGCCTCGGCATGTCGATCGCGCTCGTCGACCGTGGCCGCGTTCCAGGATGCCCCGTGGGACAGCGCGGCGTAGAACTCGTATTCTGCCGTCTCGAACAGCTGCGGCGGCGACCACCGCAAGCGTCTCGCCTTCGACGCCGCTTCGATCGCCGACGCATAATCACCTGAGATGAACCGGGCCTGCAGTTTGCGGATCCAGTACCAGCTCTCGGGCACCGCGAATGCCGGATCGGCAGAGAGACGCCGTTCGAACGCGAGCTCGTCGAATTGACCGTCGTCGAAAGCGCCAAATCGCTGCGTCAAGCCCCGCAACGTCCGGATCAGTCCGATCTGCGCCCTCATGATGTCGACCAGCAACGCGAAGTTCGCTTTCTGGGCGTATCGCAGACCATGCTCCGCCTCGCGCTGCGTTTCGGAAAGCGGGTCGCCCGCCGCGAGATAATTCGCGCTCAGGCTGGAACAGCTGAAGGCTGCAAACGTGATCTCGCCACTGGCGTTCGCGACCTCGAACGCCAGACGAAATGCATCGCGCGCATGGCGATGATGCCTGGTCCATGTCAGGACGAGATTGCCGTAGTTCAGATAGGTCCGCGCCCTGAAGCGGGAAAATCCGTGCCGTTCGGCGAGCTCGATGCCGATCTTGCTGAATCGGGCTCCCGTTTGATAGTCGCCGAAAAGCGAGCCGACGATCGCACCGAACATGACGTAGTGCACGCTCGATGCCTCGCTGTGGCCCCATTCCAGACTGAGCTCGACGGCTTTGAGGACCACGAGCGAACGAAGGTTGGCATCCGTATAGAACGCCGGCGGCATCAGCGCGGTCAGAAGATCCAGGGTCGCCAGCGCGACTTCGTCAGTCATCGGCGGCAGCTCGAACAAGTCCTCGATCGTCCGATCACCGATTCGAGACCATACTTTCTCATATTGACGCCGCACGTCGTCCGCGGCCGGATGGACCGACCAGGAAATTCCGAGCCGTTGCAAATAGCCGAGACCAACACTGACGGCACGGTCGCGCTGACTGAGCGCCATGTACAAGTCCACCTGCAGGCGCGCGACGAAGCCCTGCTCGCTGGCATTGGCCGAGCGTTCTGCCAGAGCCGACAAACGCCGTTCCGCCTGCGGCACGGCGCCGGTGACGAATTCGCATTCGGCCAGATGCAGTTCCAGGGAAAAGGCGAGCTGATGCTGGTGTTCCCAGCGATCGGGCGGCAGCAATGCCGCACCAGCGGACATGTAATTGAGCGCTGATGCGTAAGCCGCCGACGTCCTCGCGCGCAAGCCGGCCGTCAAGTTGAGCTCGGCGAGTTGCACGCGTCCTTCCGGCGACGTGATCAAGGCGGCGGCGCGATTGAGCTGATTGACGATGTCGAAGATCGTCTCGTCGCGTTTCTCGGGCGCCGTGTGCGCCAGCAGCTGACGACCGATTCGCAGATGGAGTTCCGCGCGGCGTTCATCTGCGATCAACGAGTAGGCGGCTTCCTGCACCCGGTCGTGGACAAATCTGTAGGCGCCCGTCGAGTGCTCGATCAACTCCTGACGAAGGGCCTCCCACAACGCCGTATGTACCTGTTGCTCGGGACACCCGAGCACGATCGAGAGTGTCGGCATTTCGGCGATGTTGCCGAGACAGGCCAGCTGTTGCAGTGAACTCAGCGTTTCCGGCGGCAGCCGAGCGAGCTTGGCGACCATCAGATCCACGACATTGTCAGTATGAGCCTTCGCCTGAATGCGGTCGAGGTCCCAGCACCAGCACGCGATATCGTAGTCGAAGCGGACCAGGCCCTCTTCGGCCAGCGCGTAAAGGAACTGAACCACGAAGAACGGGTTGCCAGCCGTCTTGTCATGTATCAGCTGCGCCAGGGGCGCGGCCTGGCTAATGTCGCAGCGAAGAGTATCGGCGATCAACCGGGCAATATGTTCGCTCGTCAGGGCTGCGAGAGTAATCTGCTCAATCTTCGCGCCGGCGTTTCTTATCGCCTCGAGCTTCCGCTTCAAGGGATGAGCGCTGTCGATCTCGTTGTCGCGATAGGCGCCGACAAGCATCAGGTGGTGCAGATCCGACTGGGTCAGCAGATCCTCGATCAGATCGAGCGTCGCCGCGTCGACCCACTGGAGATCGTCGAGGAACAACGTCAACGGGTGCTTCGCGCGTGCGAACACGCCGATGAATCGCCGGAACAACAGATGAAAGCGGCCTTGTGCCTCCTGCGGCAGCAGCTCCGCGACCGACGGTTGCTCGCCTATGATCAATTGAAGCTCTGGAATCAGATCGACGACGAGCCGTCCGTTTGGACCAAATGCCTCGTGGAGAGCGGAACGCCAGGCGCTCAGCTCCTCGTCGCTCTTGCTCAGAAGAGACCGCACCAGGCTCTGAAGGGCCTGTACCAGCGTCGCATAGGGAATATCGCGCTTGTACTGGTCGAATTTTCCCGACGCGAACAACCCGTGCGACATGGCGAGGACACGATGCAGTTCGTTGACCACTGAAGACTTGCCGATGCCCGAATAGCCGGAAACAAGCACCAATTCCGGGGAGCCGTGCTTGATCACGCGATTGAATGCAGCGAGCAGAGTTTCAATCTCGCTCTCTCGTCCGTAGAGCTTCTCAGGAACCAGCAGACGGTCGGCTGTGTCGTATTGGCCGAGCGGAAACTCTTCGACGTGACCCGTGGTTTCCCATTCGCCCAGGCAGCGGCGCAGATCATGCTCGAGACCTGCGGCACTCTGGTAGCGTTGCTCGGCGGACTTGGCGAGCAGCTTGAGGACGAGGTTCGAAATCGCAGCCGGTACAGCACTCTCCCGCTCGCTGGGAGGTGCCGGCCTTCTCGCAATGTGGCAATGCACCCATTCCATGGGATGCGCAGCGGTGAACGGCAAACAGCCGGTCAGCATCTGATAGAATGTGACGCCCAGTGAATAGAGGTCGCTGCGGAAATCGACCGAGCGGTTCATCCACCCGGTCTGTTCGGGCGACATGTAGGGTAGCGTGCCCTCGATGAATTCGGGCGGTGCGGGCGGGCGACGCTCGCGGATCAGGCGCGAGGCGATACCAAATCCCGTGAACCGGACCCGTCCGTCCTCACAATTGACGAGGATGTGCGCCGGCTTCAGGTCCTTGTAGACGAGACCGCGTTGCTGCACCTTGCCAAGAGCTGTTGTGATGCCGATCGCGAGCCGCAAGAACGGCCCGACTCCCATCGGCTCGCCGATCAATCCCTCCAGCGGTTCGCCGCCGGGGTCTTCAAGCAGGAGCACGGGGCGGCCGCGATCATGCACCAACTCGATCGGCCGCAGGGCCCAGGCCCCGTCCAATTGGTCCTTCAGTGCAAATTCGCGAGCCAGCCGATCGATGGTGGCGTAAGGGGCGTTCTTTGCTGCGGGAAGCACTGCCAGAACAGACCCGCCGGCACCCTCGGAGCCGTCACGCGACGCATGGCAAAAGACGTGGTCGTCGTCGCCCCATAGCACGTCACCCAATAGCACTTTGAGGTTGCTATTCATGCCGCCCGAAATAATGGTTCAACTTCCGATTGCCCCCACAAGAGCGACGACGGCATCGCCTCTTGCTCGGCCCAGGCTCCAAGCTTGCCATAAGCACGGGTACGAGGCCAGCGCCCAGGGCTCGTCGGCCCCTCCGGAGCCCCGGGACAAGGTCAAAAACCGGCGGGCGCGATCACTTTACCGGCGCGGCTGATCCGTTGGAGCGGAATCGGTCGTCGGAGCGATGTGGCGTGGCGCCACTGGTCGCGTGTGCGGCGGACGCAATGCCGCGTCGTTGTTGGGCTTCAGAATCGCTGGCGACACCGAATTGGCCGGCTCCGCACGAAGCGGAGCGGCGCAAAGCGCTGCCGCCATCAGGCCGATTGCAATCGTCTTACCCATCGCCGATCCCTCCGCGAGGCAAGGAAGCCGTATCATAGCGCTTCGGCGTGGCGAGGGTAAGACCAAAGGAGAGCTGCTTCCGGCCTCACCGTCCCGCCGCGGGCGCGGCTGCCGGGCGCCAGCCGCGATATTTCGGATGGTCCTTGCCGATCGGCAGTGCGACGGCCGCGCCTGACTCCGCGGCGTGATAGAGCGCGGTGATCAGCTCCAGCGAACGCCGCGCGTCGTCAAGCGTCACCGGCAACGGGCCATCACTTTCCAGCGCCTGGTGATAGGCCGCCATCAGGCCTTCGAACCGCGACGGCACGAACGCAAAACCATACAGCGCCCTGGCGATACGCGCTTCAGCTTCCGGCGAGGTCGCGATGATCTGCCAGGGATCGTCGCCGGGCGCATAGGGCGACAGCGAGCTCTCGAAGGTGACGTGCTCGAAGCACAGCCTGATACGGCTGATCTCCTTGGCCGACCCCAGCGTCGCGGCGAGCGAAGCCAGCGCGCCGCTCTTCATCACGAGGCTTGCCACCGCACAGTCCTCGACCTCGATGGCATTCACGCGCGTTGCGGTGCGTGCATACACTGAAGTGATGTCGCCCATCAGCCAGGTCAGGATGTCGTGGGAATGAATGGCGTGGGTGAGCAGCGCCCCGCCCAATTCGGTCTCGAAGCGACCGCGCCACGGCACGGAATAATATTGGGCGCCGCGCAGCCACGCGGTCTCGATGGTCGCGAGGTACGGCTTGCCGGCAAGGCCGAGCTCGATGATGCGCCGGGCTTTCTGCAGGCCGTTGCCGAAGCGATACTGGAACACCGGCATGACGCGCCCGCGCGCGTCCGCTTCGGCGGCGATGACCTGGTCGATCTCGTGCAGCGAGCCGACCAGCGGCTTTTCGCAGATCACCTGCTTGCCGGCGGCGAGCGCCGCCATGATTTGCGGAAAGTGCAGCATCGGCGGCGTGCAGATATCGACGATGTCGATGTCGGCCATCGCCAGCACTTCGTCGAACGAGGTGCTGCGGCGTGGGACCGAGAACTCATCGCCCACGGCGGTAAGGCGCTCCTGACTGAGGTCGCAGATCGCCTGCAGATCGAACTGATCGCGCAGGCGCGCATAACCCTCGGTGATATGGTTGCGTCCGATGCCAAGCCCAATGACGGCAACTGTCTTCCGCTTCGACATGCCTTACACCCTTCCTTCCGCCATCGCCTGCGCGGTGAGCGCCAGCTCCATGGCCTTGAAGCAGCGCGCCTGCGGGATCGCGGTCTCGGTGCGATCGCGCACATCAGCGATGAGCTGGCGACCATAGGGCAATTCGACAGCGGAACAGTCGATGCGGTGGACGCCCTTGCGGTCGACCATGATGAGATGGTCGATGCCGGGTTGTCCGGCGACGTCGATATATTTGCGCAACTCCATGTAGCCCTCGGTGCCGAGAACGGTGATCCGCCCGTCGCCCCAGTTCGGCAAGCCGTCCGGCGTGAACCAGTCGACGCGGACATAACCGGTGACATCGCCGGTCTGCAGCAGCATCTCGCCGAAATCCTGCAACCCCGGCCTGTCGGGATTGGCACGGTTGGCGACCGTCGCGCTGACGACTTTGGCGTCGAGCGCGTCGGCGAAGAACAGGAACTGTTCGCATTGATGCGAGGCGATGTCGGTCAGCACGCCGCCGGTGCGCTCGCGCGAATAGAACCAGTCGGGCCGCGGCAGGTTCTTCAGCTTGTGCGGACCGAGCCCGACGGTGTTGATGACCTTGCCGATGGCGCCGGCCGCGATCAGCTCGCCAGCCTTCACGGTACAGCGGGTCTCGAAATGCTCGGAATAGCAGATCGAATAGATCCGCTTGGTTTCGGCCTGGACCTTGCGCACCTCGGCCAATTGCGCCAGCGAGGTCATGCCCGGCTTGTCGCTCATATAGTCCTTGCCATGGCGCATCACCTCGATGCCGAGCGGCGCACGGTCGGCGGGAATGGCGGACGAGAGGATCAACGCGATGGTCTTGTCCTCGAGCAATCTCGCCCGCTCGGCCACGCGCCGCGCTTGCGGATATTTGGCCGCGAACGCCTTGGCGAGATCATCCTCCGGCGCATGAAAGCCGACCAGCTCCGCGCCGGCGCTCAGCAGGCACTCAACCTGGCCATAGATGTGGGCGTGATTGATGCCGATCGCGGCGAAACGCAATTTGCTCATGACTTTTCTTCTCTCGTTAGCAGTTCATGCAGGGATGCGCCCGGCAACGTCAACCCTTTAGCCCCGTCGTGGCGATGCCGTCGATCAGGAGGCGCTGGAAGAACAGGAAGAGGGCGAACAGCGGCAGCAGCGTCAGTGTCGACATCGCAAACAGCGCACCCCAATCCGATTTGCCGGTAGAATCGACGAAACTGCGCAAGCCGAGCTGGACGGTGTAGGAATTCATGTCGTTGAGGTAAATCAGCGGCCCGAAGAAATCGTCCCAGGTCCAGATGAAGGTGAAGACCGCGGCCGTCGCCAGCGCCGGCACCGACAGCGGCAGGATCACGATCCAGTAGACGCGCCAGGGGCCGCAGCCGTCGATCATCGCGGCTTCATCGAGCTCGCGCGGGATCGCGCGGAAGAACTGCACCAGCAGGAAGATGAAGAAGGCGTCCACCGCGAGGAATTTCGGCACGATCAGCGGCAGGAAGGTGTCGACCCAGTCGAGATTGAGGAACAGGATGTATTGCGGGATCAACGTCACATGATACGGCAGCATCAAGGTGCCGAGCATCAGCGCGAACCAGAATTTCTGGCCGCGAAACTTCAGTCGCGCGAAGGCATAGGCCGTGAGCGAGCACGACATCACGTTACCGACCACGCTGCACAGCGACACCACGAGCGAATTCAGGAAGAACTTTCCGAACGTCACCTGCAGCCCGGACCAGCCACGCCAGTAGGCGGCAAGGCTGAAATTGCGCGGCCATAGCGAAGTGGTGCCGAAGATGTCGCTGTCCGGCTTGAACGAGCTCGCCAGCATCCACAGTAGCGGATACAGCATGGCGATCGAGGCGAGGCACAGCACGACGTGATAGACCAGTGCGCGAGGGCGTGGATTGCGCGGGGGAGACACCTCAGCCGAGGTCGCGAGATCAGCCATCGTAATGCACCCAGTAGCGCGATGACAGGAAGGACAGCGCGGTGAATACAGCGATGATCACCACCAGCACCCAGGCCAGCGCGGAGGCATAGCCCATGCGGAAATAAGCAAAGGCCTCCTGGTAGAGATACAGCGTATAGAACAGTGTCGCGTCGATCGGCCCGCCAGTGCCGCCGCTGATGATGAAGGCCGGCGTGAACGCCTTGAAGGCGTCGATGGTCTGCACCACGACGTTGAAGAACAGCACCGGCGTCAACAGCGGCAGGGTGATCCGCCAGAATTGCTGGCTGCGGCTGGCACCATCGATCTCGGCGGCTTCATAGACATCCTTCGGAATCTGGCGCAGGCCGGCGAGAAAGATGATCATCGGCGAGCCGAACTGCCACACGCTCAGCGCCACCAGGGTGTAGAGCGCAGTGTCGGGATTGGAGATCCAGCTCGGTCCGTGAATGCCGACGAGCTTCAGCGCCTGGTTGAGCAGGCCGTCGCCGGCGAACAGCTGGCGCCACAGCACCGCGACGGCAACGCTGGCGCCGATCAGCGACGGCAAATAGAAGATCGCCCGGTACAGCGGCAGGCCGCGGAGACCGCGATTCAGCATCATCGCAACCAGCAGTGCGAAGGCGAGCTTGAGCGGCACCGATAGCGCCACATAGAGAAAGGTGACATGCATCGCCGCGCTGAACTTGGGATCGCTGGTCGCGATGCGCACATAGTTCGCCGCCCCGACCCAGCGCGGGTTGCTGAGCAAATCGTAATCCGTGAACGACAGATACAGCGAGATCAACGCCGGCCCCAGCGTCAGCCCGAAGAACCCAATCAGCCAGGGCGCGAGAAACAGATAGCCCGCGACGCTCTCGCGCCAGGACAATTCAGCCGCCGGTGCCGCCGGCATGGCCTGCCCTGTCGTCGCAGCATCGATCAGCGTGTCCGCCACCGCTATTATCCGCGGGCCAACACGGCGGACGCCTCTGCAACAAACTGTTTCGCACCGTCGGCGGGCGTAAGGCGACCGAAGCCGACCTGCTCGTTCACGCGTCGCAGCACGCTCTGGATCTCGCCGGCGCCCCGCGGCGGCGGCGGCGGCAGCGGGCCGACCTTGTCGCTGATCAGACTGATGTAGTCGACCATGGCGCGGCCGAGGTCGTCGAGAGTCGGCGTCACCACGTTGCGGATCGCTGATGACGCCGGCACGCCACGTTCGACGCCGAGCAGCTTGCCGGCTTCGACGTCGGCAACGAAGTAACTGACCAGCGCAACCGCCGCCTCGGCTTGTTTCGACTGCGCCGAGACGCTCCACATCATCGCCGGCTTCAGATACTGGCCGGGCTTGGCGCCTTGTCCGCCATCGGGGAATGTGGACAGGCCTAGCTTGCTCTTGTTGATGGCCTGGAAGCCAACCAGCTGGTTGGAGTGGGCAAAGGTCATCGCGATCTTGCCGAGCGACAACAGGTTCGAATCGATCTCGCCACGGTCGAGCGCCTGCGTATCCGGCGCGGCGCAGGCACCGCGTTTACGCATGTCGCCCCAGAAGGCGAGCCACTCGGTCATGTCCTTGTCGTCGTAACCGACCTTGCCTTCGCCCGTGTACAGCGACTTGCCGCGCTGGGCGAGCCAGACTTCGAGCAGCGGCTCGTTGCCTCCGCCGTCCTCCATGCCCGTATAGCCATCGCGTTTCGCGGCCTTGGTGATCTCGGCGGCGAGATCCCCGATCTCGCTCCACGTCATGTTCCAGACCGGTTCTTTCAGGCCGAGACTCTGGATCAACGCCTTGTCGTAGACCATCGCCGTCGAGTTGAGGCCGAGGCTGACGCCGTAAATCTTGCCGTCGACCTTGCCGCTGTCGACCGCGGCCGGGCTGAAATCCGTGAGGTTAAGCGCTTTCGGCACGTAAGCGTCGAGCGGCAACAGGGCGCCCCGGCGGGCGTATTCGAAGATGTAACGGTAATCCATCTGCAGCACATCGGCTGCATTGCGACCGGCGGTTTGCGTCGCAAGCCGCGCCCAATAGTCGGTCCAGCCCAACGACTCGCCGGCGATCGTCACGTCGGGATGGCCACTCGCATAGAGCTGGTTGACCTTGTCGGTACGTTCCGCCCGTTCCTTGGCGCCCCACCAGAACATGCGTAGCCGCATATCCCGCGCCAGCACGGGGAAGCCACCGAGGCCAGCCAGTGTTGCACCGCCAAGACCGGCTCCGATCAATGAACGACGCGACAGCGCAAAGCTGCTCATGACGTGTTCCTCCCTAGCCTCGTGTCGATCAGGGGCGCGTGTGACCGGCCGATGACACGAGATAATCGCTTGCCCATGCACGGGTTGCGTACCGTGCTTCTTTTGCAAGCGACCGAAGGGTAGCGGCGCCATGTCGGCTTTGTCAAACGCGAGCTCGGCACGTCCACACGGTTGCCGAGCGCTCCATTGCATTGAACCCCGGCGAGGCGGAGACACACAAGAATCTCGGCACGCGGCTCGATACGATCCCGCTTGCGTGGCGTTGGTTCAGCGTTGTGGACGAGGTTCGCAGCGCCCGCCTAGGCTTCGACCCGGAATAGCCGCCACCGTGCCGGCACGCCCTTGAGCTGGTGGCTGCCGTGATCCCTGAGGCGGATCTGGGATTGCGCCGCCAGCAGATCCTTCACCGCGCTCGACACCAGGACTTCGCCGGCGCGCGCCTTCGCGGCAACGCGGGTGCCGATGTGGAAGGCAAGACCAACCATCTCGCCGCCGCTCATCGTGTATTCGCCTGCGTGCAGGCCAATCCTGATTTCGAGACCGAGCGTACGCACGGCCTTCTGGATCGCAGTCGCGCAGTTGATGCCGGCGGCAGGGAGCTTGAAGGTCGCAAGCACGCCATCGCCTGTCGTCACGACTTCCTTGCCGCGCGACGCCTTCAGCTCCTTGCGAACCGCGGCGTAGTAGAGAGCCACCACCTTGGTCCAGCGCGCATCGCCGAGCTTGGCGGCTTTGGCCGTGGAACCGACGATGTCGACGATCAGGATCGTGGCGAGCGCCTGCTTGAGATCTGCGCTGCCGTTCGCGGATTTGCGGCGGGTCGCGATGGCGCCGCTCAACGGCTCGTAGTCATGGCTGCGCCGCCGCGCGATCGCGGATTTGGTGTAGTCCTGCGCGCGTTGCGCGGTGCCGCAACGGATGGTCTTCTCCTGTGGCAGGTGCGTCCAGCAAACCTTGCGGGTCTTGCCGGCGCCTTGCACCTCGACAGCGCCCCATTTCAGGAATACCGCCGAGCCGACCCGCCGCACGCACCATGCCTTCGACGTGTATCCGGAGACGTTGGACTGATGCAGGCCGATGCGAAGAAATTTGGGCATAATGTCCGGCAGATCGCTGAACCATTTGGCTGACACGGAGCGTAGTTGGACGTTCTTACCTTGGCAACAGCACCTGAAATTGTCGCGCGGACTCCCGCGAGATCATCATCCAGCCCGGACCGCCGCGATGAGGTCGATTTCGACCGGGGCGCCGCGCGGAAGTTCGGCAACGCCGACTGAGGTCCGCGTATGCCGACCCCGGCTACCGAGATGCGCGACGAGCACTTCCGAGGCGCCGTTCATGACTTGCGACTGCTGCACGAAGCCGGGCGCGGAGGCGACATAGCCGGTGATCCGGAGAATCTGTTCGACCCGATCCAGCCCGCCCAGAGCTTCGGCGAGTGCGGCGAGGCACAGCTCGGCGCAGACGGAGGCCGCGCGTTGCGCCGCCGCGAGATCGACCTCGGCCCCAACCTTACCCTTGACCACGAGTTCATCGCCACGACGCGGCAATTGCCCGCTGACATAGGCCACGCCGCCGTGGACGATGACCGACACATAGTCGCCACCCGGCGCGTTCGTCTTCGGCAGATTGGCGTTCATCGCGGTCTCTTTCAGTGATGTTATCCGTGAAACGCAAACAGCTCGATCGGCTCGCTGAAGCCGCGTACAGCGTGCTGGCCAACATGCTCGAGCTTGAACTCTCGATCTACCAGCTCGGCAAAATCGCGCGACAGCAGCACCGGCTTGCCGACCTGCTTGGTGAGCGCCTCAAGCCGGGAGGCCATGTTGACGGCGGGGCCGATCACGGTGAAGTCGAGCCGGCTGGTCGAACCAATATTGCCGTACATGACGTCGCCGACATGCACCCCGATGCCGTAATTCAGCGGCGCGCGGCCCGTGCCCTGGTTGCGCTCGTTCAGCGCGGCCATCGCCAGCCGCGCCTCGGTGACGGCGCGCAAGAGATTGGCGCAGGCGTTGGGCTGGGTCAGCGGGAAGATCGCGAGCAGGCCGTCGCCGATGAACTTCAGGATCTCGCCGCCATGCCGTGTAATCGGATCGGACATCGCGTCGAAATAATCATTGAGAAGATCGATGACGTCGTCGCGCGGCCAGTTGTCGGAGATTTTCGTGAAATCCCTGAGGTCGCAGATCATGATCGCGGCGCGCACCGTCGTGCCGGTGCCGCGCCGCGTGGCGCCAGCCAAGATCAGCTCGCCGGCATGGCTACCCACATAAGTTTCCAGCAGCGTGCGCGCGAGGCGATTCTTGATGCGGATCTCGCTGACGAGGGCGAGCACCGGCAGCACGCTCTTGAGAGCGGCGAGATGCGAATCGTCGAAACCGCCGGGCCGGTCGGTCGCGAAGGTGATCAGATGGCGCTTGCCGAGCGTATGGTAGAGCGGCCAGGCGATATAGTCCGTGAGGCCCTTGGCCCGCATCTCGTCATAGAGCGCGTGCTTGCGGCCGAGCGCCGGATCGCGTTCGAGGTTCTCGCGGACTTCAGTGGCGCCGTCGATCAGCTCGTTGGCGGGGCTGCCGATATATTCGGAGCGCTCCCTCACATCGAAGTCGACCCGGCCGATCTCGGCCTCGCGCATACCGTCCGACCACATGATACGGGCCCCCAGCCATTGCGGATGCTGGATCTGGACGTGAAGCGTCGCCCGCTTGAGCGGAATACCGACCTGCTGGAGGCGAATGCACATCTCCGCGAAGATGTTGTCGATGAAGCGCTCGTCGCGCGTGCCGTTGGTCAGCCAGTCGACGACGCCGTCGGACAGCGTTGGGGCGGAAATCTTGTCTGGCGCGTTCATGTCCTGGCTTTCGGCGACGGTCTTGATCCCCGCAGATATCGTGTTCCGGATCGGCCGCGTCAACCTAGCCAATTGCACGGATTGTGCGCATTCGCACGATCGCCCTCTAGCCGACGAGTTGGATCGACGCCAGCACCGCCAGCCCCGAAACCAGCGTCAACCGGGACGCATCGGTCAGCTCGACCTTCAGCGTGCTGTCGCCGGGAATGACAAATTCCTCGCTATTGATATGAATGCTGCCATCGCCTGACAGTGCGTAAACGAGATGCGTGCCTGCGGGCAATGGCCGCTCGCCGGGTTCCTTCAGCGCCACCAGCTCGATCGCCGCCGCACCACGCCGCGCCATCAGATTGACGACCTCGACCGGGCCGGCCTCGAGCTCGGTCACGATCTGCATCTCGCCGGTGAAACGCACCGTCGTGAACGGCTCGCGCTCGTCAAACTCCTGTCCCGGCGCTTTGAGCACCAGCCCGCGCCCGCCGATCACCATTTGCAAACGGTCGATGCCGGGCATGTAAGAGAACGGCCCGGGCGACACGATCGGCGTGGAGGCGAAGCGCCACAGCAGGCTGTCCCAATCCTTCGACGTCGCCCCGGGACGGTGGGCGTCCGCGATGTCGGTAAAGATGCCGCCGCCATTCTTCCAGGGCGAGCGGGTGTAGTCTTCGGATTTCAGCAGCGTGGTTTTCATGGGTGTGGGCGTGCGGGAGGGGATCACCCGCGCATCATTAGCCGTCTCACGCCTTCGCGTCGATGGTGCAGGCTTGTGGAAAGACCGGTCCCTACTTCTCCGGACAAGGCGCGCCAGCCGCGCCCCAGTCTTCGATGAGTTTACCGAGCTGGTCTGCCGAAAAAGGCGGCCTTCGCTTCTCCTCCACGGTCCAAGCCCAGAGGACCAGAGGCTCCGTCTTCACGTGCTCCGCGAGCTTTTGGATATCTCGATCACGGTTGCGCGACTTGTCCTTGAATTGCGCGCAAATCTCGGCACTCGATTTGCCGAACCACTGCATATCGACCGGTGCGAGCAGCCACTCCGCAGTGCCATCCAGGAGGCTCGTAGCCCCCGGCGGACCGTGCGGGGTGTCCGAACTCTGCTTCATGTGGCACGTCGTGCAAGCGAGGAAATGAGTGCCCTTGTCGTCGCCGCCGTTGGCGCTGATATTCATGCCGTGTGGCCGCGGTGCAGGTCCGTACTCCGGTCCAGACCACATCGGCACCCGATCGGGTCCGACATGGCAGTTGACACAGCGCGGATGCGAGATGACCTGATGGATCTTGCTCCAGAGCTCGAGGCCGGGCGTCCGATCCTGGGCAAGAGCCGGCAGCGGACCGGCCACAAGCAGGACCGCGAGCGCGTAGCGGATCATCGGCTCCCTCCTCTCAGACGAACTTGATGCCCTTGGTCTTGTTCAACGGCAGCTCGTAGGCTCGTATATTGGTCGCTGCGAAAATGGCGTTGGCGAGCGCAGGCGCGGCCGGCGGCACGGCCGGCTCTCCGATGCCCTTTATATGCGCGAGCCCTGTGGTCTCGAGGGCCTTGACCTCGATCTGCGGCGCCTGATAGAGGCGCATGCCCTCGTATTGGTGGTAATTCTTCTGAATAGCCTTGCCATCTTCAAACGTCAGCTCGGCATTCATCGCGTGCCCCAGCGCCCAGATCACGGCGCCCTCAACCTGGTTCCTCAGATTATCCGGGTCGAGCACCGTGCCAACCTCGGCTGCGACGAAGACACGATCGATCTTGATCGCATCACCGATCCTCTCGATCTCGACCACTTCAGCGACGGGCACGCCGAATGACAGTGTGAAGGCGAGACCGCGCGCGCGGTTGGGGCCGGGATGGCTGTGCCAGTTCGACAACTTGCCGACGGCTTCGAGCACTGTGTGCGACGTCGCATAGAGGGAACTATCCCCGGACTTGCACAGCCGCAGCCGCTCCTCCAGCGGGTCCGCACCGGCTTTGTGGATCAGCTCGTCGAGGAAGCACTCGTGCATGAACGCGTTACCGGACGCACCGACCGAGCGCCAGGAGCTGACCGGCACCAGCTCGGGCACGCGATAGCCTCTCACGCGATAGTTCGGAATTGCATATGGCTGGTCCCGCGCGCCAGCCAGGATCGCGGCATCGGGGAACGGGAAAGGCAGGTTCAGCCGACTGAATTGCGACGCGTTCACGGATGGAGCGGCAATCTCGAGATCATAGGCATCGACATGCCCGTCCTTCACTGCGCCACGCATATTGGCGACCGCGAGCGGACGCGGGAAGTCATGCGTCATGTCCTCCTCCCGCGTCCATGTCATCTTGATCGGCGGGCCTTTATGCGCCATCGCGAGCTCGATGGCCTGGCGCACGTAATCGTCCTCCAGGCGGCGGCCGAAGCTGCCGCCGCAGAGCTGCGCGTGAATGTGGATGTCGTCTTCCGATAGCCCCGTCATCTCCCGTGCCGTCTTCATGAGGAAGGCCGGGATCTGCGTTCCCGTGTAGATGTCGAGCTGGCCATCCTTGAACTGGACCACAGCGTTCATCGGCTCGAGCGGAGCGTGCGCGAGATAGGGCACGCTGTACTCGGCCCTGATTTCGTTCGCCCGCGTGATCGCGGCATCGACATCGCCGTCGCTCCTGCCAATGAACAGGCGGCGCTCCGGGATGAAGGAATCCCTCACCTCCTTGAACATCGCTTCGCTACTCGCTGGATAAGGCGCCTTGTCCCACTTGCACTTGAGCAGCCTCGCCGCCTTGAACGCGCGCCAGGTGTTGTCGGCGATGACGCCGACACCGCCGACGCCCTTGAACTCCACGACCTTGAGCACGCCCCTCGCCTTCTCAGCGGCGGATTTGTCACAGCTCAGCATGGCCCCGCCGAGGTGTGGATTGGTACAGACCGTGGCGTAGACCATGCCGGGCAGCCAGACGTCGATGCCGAAGGTCGCCGTGCCCGTGCACTTGGCCACCATGTCGATCCGCCGCATCGGCTTGCCGAGATAGCGCCAATCCTTCGGGTGCTTCGGCTTGATGTCGGACGGCACCTCGATGGCCGCAGCCGTCTCGGCGAGCGAGGCGTAGCTGAGCGGTTTCCCGTCCGGCAGGATCACCGCACCATCACGCGTCGCGAGCTTGTCCCTGGCAATGCCCGTCTGTTTCTCGGCGGCGCGCAGCAGCACCTCGCGTGCCGTGGCGCCCGCGATCGACAGCTTGCGATAGGCATCAGCCACGGTCGATGAGCCGCCCGTCAATTGAAGGCCGAGGACCTTGGCGGCGCCATAGCCAACGATCTCTGCGGCCTTATCGAAAGGCCCGATCGCGGAGAACGGCACACCTTCCCTGACGACCGTCGTGTTGGCGTAGACCTCGCTCGGCGCTCCCGGATCGTATTTGATATCGTTCCAGGCGATGTCGAGCTCTTCGGCAACAAGCGCCGCCTGGATGGAATACGCCCCTTGGCCGAGATCGGCGCGCGGTGTGATGATCGTGACACCGCTTTGGTCGATCCGCACATAGGGCGTCAGCATGCGTGCGCCCTGTTGGAGGCCATTCTTGAGCCGACGGTTCACGCGAAACGGCTCGGTGGCATAGAAGCCGAAGACCAGGCCGCCCGCCACCGCAGCCGCGCCGACCAGCGCAACGCGTCGCGAAATCGTCCCGAGGCGGCTCACGGTTTTTGTCCTTGCAGTTTCTGGGCTGCGCTCTTGATGGCCCCGCGAATACGCGTGTAGGTGCCGCAGCGGCAGAGATTGGCCGACATCACGTGGTTGATTTGACCGTCGAGCTCCTCGTCAGACAGAGGAGGCTTGCCCTCTACCTTGTTCTTCAGCATGGCAGCAGCGGCCATTATCTGTCCGGGCTGGCAATAGCCGCATTGCGCCACCTGATGCTCGATCCAGGCCAACTGCACCGCATGCAACGACTGCGGCGTCCCGAGCCCCGCGATCGTGGTCACGTTGGCGTGGTCCTTGACGTCGCCAATCCTGAGCGAGCACGACCGCACGGGCTGGCCGTCGACGTACACCGTGCAGGCGCCGCACACCGCGATCCCGCAGCCATATTTCGGACCGGTCGCCTTCAGCTCGTCGCGCAGCACCCACAACAGCGGCATGTCGTCCTCGACATCCACATTGTGCGACTTTCCGTCGACCGAGATCACGCGCATGACCGCTCCGAAAAAAGAGATGGTCTGACGAAATCAATAGCCGGGCGATCGGCCCAGTCTCAACTTAAAGCTTTAATATGCCCGGCATTATCGCGCGGGAATGCCTCCGTGGCAAGGGCACACGGATGCATTCCCGGAGAAGGGTTTACTCGCTCTTGCCGCCGTTCAGCTTCGGCAGCGTCTCGACGATCTTCTGCTTGCCGTCGACGATCTCAGCCAAAAAACTGGCGCGGTCGATGTCGCCATTCTGGTCCCAACTTGCTTCCATCAGCATGCCCGGCGCCTTGTCCGGCGAGAGAGTCAGGCCTTTCATCGCCGCGCCAAAGGCCTTGCTGTCGAACTTGCCGATCTTCTCGGTGACGTATCTGACGAGATAGACCGCGGTGTAGCCCTTGATGCCGTTATGATCAGGGAGATATTTGAAGCGCTCGGAAAATTTCTTCGCGAACTCCTGGATGGCCGGCACCGGCGCGTCCGCGGAAAGGCCCACATGGCCGCGCACGCCGTTGGCGGCGGGGCCGGCGAGCTCGACCACCTTCTGGCTGAGCAGCGTGGTTTCGCCGAACAGCGGCGTCGACAGGCCCTGCCGCTTCGCCTCGATCAGGAAACGGGCGCTCTCCTCCTCATTGGTGTAGATGAAGGCGGCATCGGCCTTGGCGCTCTTCAGCTTGATGACATCGGAGCCGAAATCGACCTGGCCCTGCTCGGTGGAGATATCGGCGGCGATCTCGATGTTGCGCGACTTCATCTCCTTCACGAAATTGTCGTGGCCGCCCTTGCCGAAATCATTATTGACCCAGAGCACCGCGACGTTCTTCACCTTGAGCTTGTCGTGCAAATAGTTTGCGATCTTCGGCATCGAGAATTGCTGGCCGAAGGCGGTGCGGAACACCCAGGGGTTCCCCTGCGTGGTGATGTCCGCCGCCTCGGCGCCGACGATCTGCGGGATCTCGGCCTGTTGCGTCAGCGCCATGTTGACCTTGACCGAGCCGGAATAGATCGGCCCGAGCACCACATAGGGATCCTTGTCCAGGACCTTCTGCACCTGCGCGCGCGAGATGCCGGGATTGCTCTGGGTGTCCAGATGTTCGGTCTGGATTTTCCGCCCCAGGATGCCGCCGGCGGCGTTGATCTCGTCGACCGCGAGCGCGACGCCATCGCGCCAGTTGGTGCCGGAGACCGCGCCGGGGCCGGAGAGTTCGATGACGTCTGGAATGTAGACGGTGCTCTGCGCACGGGCCGCGCCCATCGCTAGCGATGCCGCCATGGCGATGGCGAGCGGTCCTGCAAGATGCCTCATGATATCCTCCCCTTTGCTTTGTCTTTATGATCCGTCGAAGCCGAGCAGTTTCGCCGGCGTTCGCCACAGCAGGCGCTGCTGATCGCCCGGGTCCGGAAACAGTTTTGGCAGCGCCGCGAGCAGCGGCCCATAGTCGAGCCGCTCGGCCGCGCGCAGGAACGGGTAGTCCGATCCCCAGACGCAACGGTCGAGCGTGAAGGCTTCGACCAGCGCGGCGACGAACGGCCAGGTGTCCTCATAGGGAGGCGGCTGCTGCGAGAATTTGTAGGTGCCGGAGAGCTTGATGTGCGCGTCACGCTCGCGGCCGATCGCGAGCAGCGCCTGGAAAGCCTTGCCATTGATCCCCTGCCCGACCGACGGCCGGCCGCAATGGTCGAACACCAGCCGCACGGGCGATTTGTCGATCAGCGGCAGCAAGCCGAGCAGCTGGTCTTGCTCGACCTGGATCTGCAGGAACAGGCCGAGGCTCGTCAGCTTTTCCAGCAGCGGCGCTGTCTCGAGATAGTAGTCAGCGCCGTGGAACGGCACGTTGAAGGCGACGCCGATCACACCGGCGGCCTTCAGGCGTTCGAGCTCGCTGATGTCGACGTCGTTCTCGACCACGGCGACACCTCTGAAGCGGCCGCCACCCTGCTTCAACGTGTCGAGCAGGATGCGGCTGTCGCTGCCATAGCCGGTGTTGGTGGCGACCACCAGCGCGTGGCGAACATCAAAAGCATCGAACACGCGGAGAAGCTGCGCCGCCGGCGCGATCTCCTGCCCGCTCGGCCGGTACGGCGTATCGGCGCCATAGGGAAAGCGCACGGGATCGATCGCGTGGATGTGGCAGTCGATCTTGGGGCCCGCCGGCAATGTCATGGCGTAATGTTCCCGGCGCGGTTCAGAACGTGGCCTCGATGGCCTTGATCAGTTCGGGCGTCACGTCAGGCATCACGCCGAACCAGGCCTTGAAGGCGAGCCGCGCCTGATTGAGCAGAAGGCCGAGCCCGTTCACGGTGACGCAGCCGCGCGCGCGGGCATCAGCAAGGAACGGCGTCGCCAGCGGGGTGTAGATGAGATCGGCCGCGAGCGTCGTGGGCTTCAGCCGCGACAAATCAATCTCGAGCGCACTCTTGCCGACCATGCCGCGATCGGTGCAGTTGACGAGCAATGCGACATCGCCGAGCGCCGCTGCGCGATCGTCCCACGCAACGGTGCTGACAGCGGAGCCGAACTCCTTCGCAATCGCCTGCGCCTTGTCGGCGGTGCGATTGGCGATGCGGATCTCGCGCGCACCGTTTTCGAGCAGCGCCACGACGACCGCGCGCGAGGCGCCGCCCGCGCCCAGCAGCAGGATCGGACCGGCATCGCCGCGCCAGTCGGGTTTGGCATCGCGCAGGCTCTGCACAAAGCCGTTACCATCATTGTTGAAGCCGGACAGCGTGCCGTCCGCTTCGACCACGATGGTGTTGACGGCACCGATGCGCCTGGCGGTCTCGTTGACGCGGTCGAGCATCGCCATCGCCGTCTGCTTGTGCGGCATGGTGACGTTGCAGCCGCGGAACCCGAGCGCGATCAGCCCGTCCAGCGCATCCTCGAGCCGCTCCGGCTTCACCGCGAGCGGGACGTAGGAACCGCGAATGCCATGCGCCTTCAGCCAATAATTATGGATGACCGGCGAACGCGAATGCGCGACCGGCATGCCGATGATCCCCGCCAGCCCAAAACCATCCGCCTGCGACATGCTGCGCTTCCCGTCCCTGACAGCGCCATTCGGCGCCCGACCATGTTATTTGGTCAGATGTACAAGATGATTAGAGGGAATGGCTAGCGGGCGCAATGTGAATTTGGAGGGTGGGTGCAGGGCTACCGGGAGGCAAATCTCCCCGTCGTCCTGGCGAAAACCGGGATCCATTACCCCGAGCGTTAGTGGTCGCAAAAGCTGTAGCCTCACCGTCATCCGACAATGTGGGACGGTGGTTAGGGTCCTGGCCTCCACCAGGACGACAGCGGAGAGGTATTGCGCCTCGCCTCACATCCCGCTCAGACCGCTATCCACCGCGAGCGTCTGCGCCGTGACATAGACGCTTTCGTCCGACAGGAAGAACAGCACGGCGCAGGCGATCTCCCACGCGGTCGCTTGCCGCCCGAAGGGGACGTGGCCCTTGCCGCGGCTGGGGCGGCCGGCGCCGGCTTCGCGGCCGTTGGGCGTGTCGACGAGACCGGGATAGACGAGGTTCGCACGGACGCCGCGACGCGCGCCGAGATGGGCGATGTTGCGCATGAGGCCGCCGAGCGCGGCTTTCGAGGAATCATACACCGCCATCTGCGATCCCGCCTTCAGCGCGGCGATCGAGGAGATGAAGACGATGGCGCCGCCATCGTCGAATCTCGGCATCGCGGCGCGGCAGCACAGCATCGGGCCGCGCACGTTGACGTCGTAGATCTTGTTCCACTCTTCAGGGGTGATGTTGTCGAGACCCGTCTTGCCGAAGGTGCCGATGTTCAGCACCAGGCCGTCGAGCCCGCCCATGGCGCGGTGCGCCTGCTCGATCATGCGCTGGACGTCGGCTTCGGAGGTGACGTCGGCCGCGATGGCAAAGCTCTCACCTCCTTCGTCCGTGATGCGTTTCACCGTCTGCTGCGCGGAGGTATGATTGAGATCGGCGACTGCGACCTTCGCGCCTTCACGCGCGCACAAAATGCTCATGGCGCGGCCATTGCCGATAGGATCGGTGGCGGCGTCGAACACGCGCTGCCCACCACCGACGATCAGGATGCGGCGTCCCGTCAGGCGCCCCCTGCCCGGGGCTTCGCCGAGCGATTCCGCACTCGGCGGACGGACGTAACGCTCCGGCTTGCCATCGGCCTCGGTCATCTCAGCCGCCTATTTCTTGCCGCCGTCAAAGACCGTCATGCCGGCCGCAGGATCGAGATCGGTCTCGGTTGCCTCGGTGACGCGCGCCATCATCATATAGAAGCCGAGCGCAACGATGGATTCGACGATCTCCTGGGCGCTGAAATGCGCGCGTGCAGCGGAAAAGATCGCCTCGGGAACGCGGACGTTCTCGACCACCTCGCGGCCGAACTTGAGAAGCGCACGCTCGGCGTCGCTCAAGCACGCGGCATCGTAGTCGCTGCGCTCGACGGCATCGACCTGCGCCTGCGTGCAGCCGACGCCGAGCGCGATCGGCACATGCTGGCGCCATTCATAGGCGCCGCCCTCCAACTGGGCGGCCTGGAGGATCAGCAGCTCGCGGTTGACGGCCGAAAGCTTCTGCTTGTGCAGGATGGAATTGCCGAGCCGCATCGCCGGGATCATGTTGGCCTCGGCATGGGCCATCATGCGAAAGATGTTGAGCTGGACCGGCATGCGGTCGAACGAGGCGCGGATGTCGCCGCTCGTCGTCTCCGGATCAATCAGGGGCAGCCTTGCCACGGTTCTCTCCCTTTGTTTTTCTCTTCTTGTTGCTGGTGCCACTATCTGCCGCAATCAGCGACAGGAAGAAGGCGAGATAACGGTCGATCGCCTCGATCACTTTCGACCGTGATGAGGGCGCTGCGCCCATCACGTAATGCTCAAGGCGGATATAGATGAGACCCGCCGCAAACAGCCGCGCAGTCTCGCGCGCATCAGGCGTCGAAACCAGGCCGGCAAGCGCGAAGCCGCGGAAATAATCGGTCATCAGGCTCTGCTCGCGCGCGTAAAAATGATCAGCGAATTTGGCGCGGATGCCAGGCACGCGGTTACGCTCCGCGGTAATGACCTTCTGGAACTGGTGCTCGCGCGGATCTGACCATTGCTCGACGAGATCAAGCGCGAACTGCCGGCAGAATGCTGCGGGCTGGCGCGCGAGCTGCTTGTAGCGCGGCTCTCCCAGCCGGCTCGCCGAACTTGCGGGGCCGTGCTCGCTGACGATCGCTTCCAGGATCGCGGCCTTGCCGGCGAAATGATTGTAGAGGCTGCTCTCGCGGATGCCGACGCGGCGCGCGAGCTCGCGCATCGAGGCGCCGCCATATCCGCTCTGCGCGAACAGATTGAGCGCCTCGGTGAGGATGCGCTCGCGGGTGGTCGGCGCAGTCGCTACCGCCGCGTTCGTGGTGTTGACAGCCATGCAACTTGACTAACGAACGATCGTTCGTTAGTCAACCAGACGAACGATCGTTCGTGCCGGGATCGAGGTCCCGTGAATCGACCGACAATGGGAGTGCGGGCATGAGCCGGATCTTCGGCGCGGTGCGCCAGAACGGATACGTGGTCCGGGATATCCACGCCGCGATGACGCACTGGATCGAGGTGATGGGCGTCGGCCCCTGGTACTACATGGATCGCGTCAAGACCGACTGGTTCCGCCATCGCGGCCGGGATTCCGCGGTCGAGATGAGCATTGCGCTGGCGAACTCAGGCGATCTCCAGATCGAGCTGATCCAGCAGCGCAACGACGCGCCGTCGCTGTACAAGGAGTTCCTCGACGCCGGCCACGAGGGTCTGCAGCACATGTCCTACTGGAGCCACGATTACCAGGCGCTCTACGACAAGGCGATCGGGCTCGGCTACAAAGTGGGACACGAAGGTCAGATCGGCGGCGACAAGGGACGCTTTGCCTATTTCGACACGCAGGCGCATCCGGGCACTGTGATCGAGATCTCCGACATCAGCGGCACGAAGGGGCCGTTTTTCGAAAAGGTCCGGCAGGCGGCTTTGAGCTGGGACGGCACGCGGCCAATCCGCGAAGTCGGCGGCGCGAGGTCGTAGGAGCGGTCTCCGGATCCCCTGCTGGCGCGGAAGAGGGTGATCTGCGTAACATGAGCCTCGTGTCTGAACCTTCAGCGAGGCAAGCATGTCCAGCACTGACAAGGTTTTCGCCGGCTCGGTCCCGAAGCTCTACGACGAATATCTGGTCCCGCTGATCTTCTCCGTCTATGCCGACGACCTTGCCAGGCGCATCGCTGCGCTGTCGCCCTCGGACCTGCTCGAGATCGCAGCGGGCACCGGCGCGGTGACGCGGGCGGTGGCGGCGCTGCTGCCGTCAGGCGTCCGTTATGTCGCAACCGATCTCAACGAGCCCATGCTCGCGGTCGCAAAGCAACGTCAGGGTGACGATCCCCGCATGTCCTGGCGCCAGGCCGATGCGCTGATGCTGCCGTTCGACGACGGCAAATTCGACGTCGTCTGCTGCCAGTTCGGCGCGATGTTCTTTCCGGATCGCAGCAAGGGCTACGCGGAAGCCAGGCGCGTGTTGAAGCCTGGCGGCACTTACCTGTTCAACGTGTGGGACCGCATCGCGGACAATGTGTTCGCGGATGACGCGACCGCGACGCTCGGCAAAGTGTTTCCCGACAATCCACCGCTTTTCATGGCGCGGACGCCGCATGGCTATCACGACAAGGCCACCATCAAGGCCGATCTCGAACGCGCGGGTTTCAAGGACATCTCGATCGAAACCAAGACGGCGATGAGCCACGCCCCCTCGGCGGAATATGTCGCCATCGCCTATTGCCAGGGCACGCCGCTGCGCGGCGAGATCGAGGCCAGGGATGCAAGCAAGCTTCAGACTGCGACCGACGCCGTGGCAGAAGCGATCCGGAAACGCCATGGATCCGGACCGGTCGAAGCGAAGATTCAGGCGCTGGTGATCACAGCGCGGTCGTAACGGCGGGAGCAGCCGGGCTCCCGCCTGCGCTTACCAGAAGCTCCGCTGCATTGGCTGCATCGGCTGATAGTACTGGTACTGGCCGCTGCGGCGGCGCGGATTGACGGGTTGCGGGTTGGGATCGCGCTGCCCAAAGAAGAAGAAGCCATTGCCGCCGCCCCAACCATCATCGCTGGCCATTTCAACCGGCGGCGCGGTCGGCTTGCGCGTGATGAAGCCGCCTTGCGGATGGTTGCTCAGGACCGCGACGAACTCGGTGCGGTAGTTGGTCTCCGCGCTCAAGGGCTCGTCCGAGATGATGATCGAGGACCGCGGCATGGCGGTCGGCGCGATACGATCCCACACCTCCTGCGGGATGGTGATGCGATCGAGCGCGTCCTTGGCGCTGTCGCCTTCGTCGATGCTGACCACGCTCCAGCGCAGGCCGGTGTCGTTCTTGGCCATTGCCGTGAAGATGTGCGTGCCGAGCGGCTGCTCGGGATTGCGGATGGTGACGGGAACCTCGATGCTGGTGTCGAACACTTCGCCGCCGCCGTCGGGCGCGGGCTTGTGGGTGTTCCGGCGCACGTAGAGTTTCTGCGTCGAGCGGCTGATGTAGACCGAGACCGGCTCCAGCGCGAGCTTGGCGTCAAGCGCAGCCTTCACGGCATCGGCCTTCTTGGCGGCAGCGGCCTTGGCGGCATCCTTGGTGGCGGCGACAGCATCGCGTTTCGGCTGCGCGGCAGCCTTCGCGGCGTCCAATTGAGTTGCCGCATCCGCAGCCTTTGCAGCAGCTTTCTGCTTCAGATCATCGGCCTTTGCCTTGGCCTGGTCGTTCTTGGCATTGGCGACCAGCTTGTCGGCATAGGTGTTCTCAGCGTCGGCGCGGGCCTTCTGCTGCTCGAGCTTGCGCAGCGTCGCGGGGAGCGATTGAGCTTCCTTTGCCGCCGCCGCAGCAGCCTTCTTGGTCTCGTCGGCTACCCTGGCGGCCTCGTCAGCCTCGGCGGAAAGTTTGCCGACACGGCCGGGAGCCGCCGCAATGGCATCCTTGCTCGGGATGAACAGTGAGGGATGCGAGAAATCGACCGGGGCGGCATCGTTCGGCGAGATGATCACCCGCATGCCGATATTGGTCTTGTCGAACAGGCTCTCGGCAAAGTTGAAGGGCATGCGCACGCAGCCGTGCGAGGCCGCGTAGCCGGGCAGCGGCCCGCCATGCAGCGCGATACCGTTCCAGGTGATGCGCTGCATGTTCGGCATCCAGGCATCGTCATACATGGAGGAGTGATGGTCCTTGTCCTTCTCGACGACGGCAAAGACGCCGGCGGGCGTCTCGCGTCCGGTCGTGCCGGTCGAGACCGGCGCACGCAGGATCCAGCCCTCGGAATCGTAGAAAGTCACCTGCTGGCTCTTGATCGACACGATCGCCATGATCGGCTCGCCGGCCTCGCGCTGCGCCACCGCCTCGGCGGTCTGGCGCGGCTGCTTGGCGGCCATGACGGCAGAGGTCGGCGCGGCCAGCGCGACCGCCGCCGCGAACATCACGATTCCGGGAGCCCCCCAACGCCGCACTCGATTGGATTGTGCCGTCGTCATCAGGTCTTTCATGCCATTCCCCGGTTGCCAGTCCGCACGTGGTCCATCTTCGTTCAGATTGCGATCTTTGGATTAAGAATTCGCAGCCACCATCCGTTCCGTTTCCGGCGATATCAGGACCGTTCCGGTGACGAAACTCTCATATACGAGGGTCCGCGCGGGCGGAAGGGCGGTCCGCGGCCGAGGACGGGATGTGACTGGAGTCACGGAGAATTGCGCAGGTCCACAGCTCCCATGGAGGTAGTTTGAGGCGATCGCTTGCCCGGCAACATATCGGAGGGTGAACAGGTGTCCTCAGCCGTCTCGCAGATTGCCGCAGTCGCGGGCGGGCTGGCGCTCATCACAACTGCGTTCATCGTTTATCCCGAAAACTATACCAGGAGCCTGGCGAGAGGCGTGGCCGTCTCGGTCTCGCTGGCCGTCCTCGCCGCCGTCCTGATCAATCTCGCCCGCAACCTCGGTTCGTGAGCCGCTCGTTCGATTGTGATGGAGCGCGGGACTTACGGCGCGCCGACGGCCTTGTTGGCGACGAGCGCCTCGATCTCCGCATCGCTCAATCCCGCTTCACGCAACACTTCGCGCGAATGCTCGCCAAGCCGCGGCGCCATGCGGTGGATGCCGGCCGGGCTTTCGGAGAACTTTGTCGCCGGCCGTGCCTGGCGGATCCGCCCTTCCGTGGGATGATCGATATCGGCAAACAGGCCGACGGCCTCGAGATGCGGCTGCTCGCCGATCTCGGTCAGCTTGGCGAAGGCGGTGTGCGGCACGTCGAGCCGTAGCAGCAGTTCCTCCCACTCTGCCGTGGTGCGGGTCGGGCCGATCTCGCTCATGCGATCGTAGACCTTGTCGATGTTCTGGGAGCGCAACACGGGATCGCGGACACCCAGCTCCTCGATCAATTCAGGACGGCCGACGGCTTCGAAGAAGGCGCACCAATTGTCCCCGGAATAGGGCAGCATGGTCAGCCAGCCGTCTTTGGTCTTCACCGGGCGCCGGTTCTTCATGCGCTTGTAGCCGGGCGGCCCGATCGGCGGATCGAACGCGTGTCCACCCAGCATCTCGATGCTGTTGAAGCCGGCGATCGTCTCCAGCATCGGGACTTCCACCATCTGGCCTTGCCCGGTGCGCTCGCGGCGGAACAAGGCGGCGGACACCGCGCCGACCATCGCCATGGCGCAGATCTTGTCGCCGATCAGGCTCGGAACGAATTTCGGCTCCTCGTCCGATCCGATCGATGATGCAAGGCCGGAGGCCGCCTGGATGATCTCGTCAAAGGCCGGCCGCGCCGCCCAGGGACCGTCCTGACCAAAGCCGGTCGCGGCGGCGTAGATCAGTCGCGGATTGAGCTTGGCGCAGTCGGCGTAGCCGAAGCCGAGCCGCGCCATCGCAGCGGGGCGCACGTTTGTGACGAGCGCATCGACAGTCGGGATCAGTTTTGCAAGTGCCGCCTTACCGTCAGGATGTTTCAGGTCGAGCGCGAGGCTGCGCTTGTTGCGGTTGACCGCCATGAACTGACCGCTCATGCCGCGATTCCGGAACAGGCCGGCGTAGCGCCAGGTATCACCCGACGGAGGCTCGATCTTGATGACATCGGCGCCCCAGTCCCCGAGCATCTGCGCGGCGTAGGGACCGAACAGCACGCTCGTCAGATCGAGAACGCGGATACCGCTGAGAGGACCTGATGGTGTCGTCATGTCATCACTGTGGTTGGAGGCTCACGGACGGAGATACGTCGCTCGCGATGTCGGCGGCCAGACGATACAATGATTGTCAGGCGGGAGATGTAGCGCAGAGCTCAGATGCGTATGCGCGAGCCGCAGCCGTTCCGTCTTACCAGTTCATCACCCGGCGGCGCCGAGCCCGCGCCTCTCCGAAAGAGACCAGCTGCAACCGCTCCTCGTCCCACAGGACAAGTCGCACGGACCGCAGACTTGGGAGCACGGTCATCCGTCCGACATCAGCGAGTTGCGGATGGTCCCGCAACACTTCAGGCAATCTGTAGCAGGGAATCCGGCTGCACAGGTGATGGATGTGGTGGATGCCAATATTGGCTGTGAACCATCGCAGGACCGCCGGCAAGTGGTAGTGGGAACTGCCATGCAATGCAGCTTCGTGAAAACTCCAGTCTTTGTCATGGGACCAGTACGTATCCTCGAACTGATGCTGGACGTAGAACAGCCAGACACCGATCGACGCCGCCAGAATCAGGATGGGCAGATGCACGAGCAGGAAAGGCTCATAGCCCACCAATCGCACCATCGCAGCGACGAGAACCGCGATGGCGGCATTCGTGCCCATTGTGCTTAACCAGGGTTTCCAGCCACCACGCATCATTCCTACCGGCAATCGATGCTTCAGGATGAAGAGATAGGCCGGACCGATGCCAAACATCACGATAGGATGCCGATAAAGACGATATAGCAGCCGACGCCCGCGCGGCCGCGCGTGAAACTCGCCTACGGTCAGTGTGTCGATGTCGCCCAGACCCCTGTGGTCGAGATTGCCCGAGTTCGCGTGATGGCGTGCATGGCTGTATCGCCAATAATCGTATGGTGTCAGGGTCACAACACCGAGCGTTCGGCCGACCCAATCGTTCACGGCCCTGCTGCGAAAGAACGAGCCGTGCCCGCAATCGTGCTGGATCATGAAGAGGCGCACAAGCAAGCCGGCCGCGGGCACCTCAAGCAGCAGGCCAAGCCAATAACCGTGACTAAAAGCAACCTCGATCACAGCCCAGATCAGCAGGAACGGCACAGCCGTGATCACCAGTTCAAAAACCGCACGCGCGCTGTCGGGTTCGCGATAGCGGGCGAGCAATCGTGGCAGAGCGCGACTCTCCGGCAGCCCTTGGCTCATATCTGGTTTGCTTCCGAACATGTCCGCACAAGCAGATGAGGTTCTCTCGCACGGACGCCTTCGCAAGAGGCTCCGGGGTCGCGCCCACGTACCCCCCATATTGATCCGTGCGCGGATGGTTTGCTGAGCAATATTGCACAGTCCAGGCTCCAGCGATCCCGTCGAACGTCCCGGTCCGCACGGCACGCCGTGATCGGGGACTGCCCATCGTTCGCTTCGTGCAGGAGGCAATTTTCCTGATATGAGCAATATTGAACAGTGGCTGGCATGAGAGCGCGGCATGCTCTCCACGTCGCAGCCGGCGAATCGGCTGCAAGCGGCGGCGGCTTCGGGTACAGCATACCGCGCCATATGGGCAGGAGCTTCATATGTCCGAGGTCTACGCTCGTCCTGAACCGACGCTGATCCCCATACCCCGACCACTCTGCCCGGCCTGCCAAAATCGCATGATGCTGATCCACGTCGCGGCGGGTTGCGACGGGCCCAGTCTGCGCATCTTCAAATGCTCGAAGTGCGGCAACGTCCACAAAATATCTGCCGACGACCCGACGAGGGCTGTCAAGTAACGGCTGATGCGGAACGTTGAAGCAAGCGGCCCCGGCACGGGGGTGCGAACCAGGGCCGCCATTCATCGGACATGATGAGTGGGCATCGTATCCGGTCGCGATCACCAAGTAACCCCGGCGGCGTTCGTTCCAAACGCAGAGCCCCGCGAGGCGCTACCAGCGTTTCCGCCAAGCGCCGCCCCATCTTCTCCGTCCGTGGACGAGCCCGATGACCAGGAGCAGCAGGATCGCACCGACCGCAGCTTCAACAATCTCCGGGATGATTCCTGAGCCGAGATGGAATCGAAGTTGCGGGAATATCCAGCTCGCGATGAAAGCTCCCGCTATTCCCGCCACGAGATCGCCCGCCAGGCCCAATCCCGTCCCCATGACGATCTGGCCGGCAAGCCAACCGGCCGCGATGCCCACGGCCAAAATGACGGCAAGACTTTCGCCAGATATGTTCATCTTTACGCCCTCGCCAACCGACAGAGGAACTTCTACCAGTGGCCAGAATAGACCTTTGCGACGGCCCATGATGTTCAAAACAGCTCAGATGCCGGTCGCATGATCGGCGTTGGCTCTCCGCCGACGTGGTCCATTCCATCAAAGCTGAGCTATTTTGCTCTGCGGCACTGTCCGCTAACGGATAGGCTCTGACAGCCATACTCGGCCGGCACGACGCGCCGCCCTGCCAAGCGACGCGCTGACGCAGGTTCCTCCAGGAGATCCCATCTTGACCATCAGAACGACGCGGACCGCCGTTTCATTCGCCAATCCTTTCACCCTGCGGAGCCTGGAGGGCGTCCAACCGGCTGGTGAATATGTCGTCCTCCTCGACGACGAGCAGATCGAAGAGCTGTCGAGAGTTGCCTACCGGCGCGTGGCGACACTGTTTCAAACGCCCGCGACGTCAGCCTCCCAGTTGCTGACCCAATCCTTCCCGATCAGCCAAACGGAGCTTGATGCCGCGCTGATGAAGGACCGGCATCAGACGATCGCACCGCATTGAACGGACCGACGGCATATTGCGGGCCAGCCGAAACAGCCGTTAGAATTCGCCGGTCCATATCTCGATCAGAGGTCTGCAGCGAGATTGGGCCTGAAGGCCAAGTGCAAGCCGTGCTGATCCGGGCATCCTCCACCGGGCTTTGATGACAACATGCCGAAGACGTCGAAGGGTACATTTGATCCGAAAATCTTTCTCGCCATGGTCGGCGAGGGCAAAGCCATATTGAAATTCGACAAGAACCAGGTCGTGTTTTCGCAAGGCGATGCCGCAGATACCGTCTTCTATATCCAGAAGGGGAAGATCAAGGTTCTGGTCGTCTCCGAGCAGGGCAAGGAAGCGGTGGTCGGAATCATGGAGCCAGGACAATTCTTCGGCGAGGGCTGCCTGAACGGACACCCCTTGCGAATTTCAACAACAGTAGCGATGGAACAATGTGTGATCACATCCATCACGAAGCCTGCGATGCTCGGGACACTCAAAAGCGAGCCGAAGTTTTCCGAGTTGTTCATGGGGTACCTTCTCAGTCGCAACAGCCGCATCGAGGAAGACCTGATTGACCAGTTGTTCAATTCCAGCGAAAAGCGGCTCGCACGTCTGCTCCTTCTGCTGGCAAATTTTGGAAAAGAAGGCGTCGCCCAACCGATTGCAGTGCAGATCAGCCAGGAGACGCTCGCCGAGATGATCGGGACAACGCGCTCCCGGGTCAGCTTTTTCATGAACAAGTTTCGCAAGCTCGGCTTCATCACCTACAACGGCAAGATCGAAGTTCACAATTCCCTGCTGAACGCGGTCTTGTATGACAAGCCAGAGATCGTGAGGGACGACGACTGAGGCATTCGGTCGGAGGGATCGAAGCGGTTGGAGCGGTCTGCCGCGCATTACGGAACATCACGTGCACCGTCCCGTTGCCTACAATGACAGTCGATCGCACGAAGCGCGATGCAGGGTAATGAATAACCGGCAACCCGATTTTGCATCGATACGAAAGCAACCCATGAGAAAGACCCCTGCACCTGCAGACGAGAGCGAACCGAGATTCGTTCAAAGGGCTGACGTCGCGCCAACAAACGGCTTTTCGCTGGTAGTCGACGGTCACTTCAAGGCTCGTTACGACGACCAAATTACCGCTCAGAATGCCGGCGCCGAACTGCTGGGTAGGTTTCCAATGCTTCAGATCCTGATTTACGATGCCGCAACGCGGATGAAATCCCCGCTGCAATGACGCTCCATGATCAGTCCTTCTTGCGACGATCGGATGGGGTGTCGGACACCCGCCTTCGGAGACGTATTGCTTGCGCAAAGCTGGCAGAAGGCTGACGCTTCGGAACGGCACGCTTCTCCGGCTCAACAGATTCCGGGCGCTCTCGAACGGAAAGCAGATCCTCGCTGTGGCGATCCAGGCGCTTGTCCGAGCCGGGCGTATCGAGCAAATGGCCGACCAATTCGCCTGAGAGACGATAGATATTGTTGCCCCTGAGCTCGTAAACCTTCTTGCCGGCGAGGTCGAAGATCGCCGTGCCGGTCTGAAGTCCAGCGCGAGCACCCTTGTTGTTGATAATGTACCCGCTCACGACACTCCTTCCATCAAGAGTCCCTCGATGGCGCGCCGATCGTCATCCATTCGGCCGCGCCCCGGACTTTCGTCTCTTCTTCGATGAGACGTTTCAAGAGCTGTTGCCGTCGGGCGTCGTCCTGGGCCAGTTCAAGCTGCCTTCTGAAAATTTTCAGGTTCTCGCGGTGAACGAATTCCTCCAGGCCTTCCATTCGTGCGACTCGCTCAGGTCGGCGACCGGAGATCGTAACTGGCCAGCCAGAGGACGGCCACCGAGCACATCGGATCTGCTTCAACCGCGCCGGCATGGATGTGATCACAACAGGCGCAGCCGAACATTCCGATGTCAGACACAGATGGTCCTGGAATTCCTACCAGGCTCAAGTCCCCGCCGCACTTGGGGCAGCGCGGCTGCTGGACCGGTGCAAGCGTCCGGATGGATGAGCGGAAGTCGTGCGAAAGCATACGATTCGCTCCTATCAGGCGACAGCATGACAGAACTCTCGGTCGCCTATGGTTGCCCATGAGGGACGACGACCAGGACACCATGTGCCTCCAGGCCCGAAGTTACTGATCAATATTGCTCGCTGGAACAAAATCGCACGCCGCGGCCAGATGGTCGCTCCGAACGATATGAGGCAGAAACCGCCTCTAAACCCCCAGCGCCTTGCGATTGAATGTCCGCAGGAATCGCAGCGACAGCGTCCGCACGTTTGCGATATTCAGTAGCCACGCGGCGGCGACGTAGGCAACGCCGCCCGCAGTGCTCACGATGATCAGTGCCACGATACCGGCGCCGTTGACCTGCGACCGCGCGAGAAGGATCGCGCCAGCCATGGCTGCCGCAGATGCCGCGACTCCTGCAAGCCTGACGCCGTCGAACGGCACGGGATGGGCGCGATGCATCAGCACGACAGCGACGACGAAACCGATCGCCTCGGTCGCGAGCGTTGCCAGCGCGGCGCCATTGAGGCCGTAGCGTGCAACCAGCGCCACCATCAGCGCCACGCCGACGATCAGCGTGAGGAACGATTGTGCGGCCAGCATGAAGGGCCGTTCGGCGAGCTGGAAGCTGATCTGCACGTAGAACTGGTTGGCGATGCCGAAGAAGCGGGCCAGCACCAGCGTCGGCAGCAGTGCCGACACGCCCGCGCGGAAGTCGACACCAACGAGCGTGCCGGAAATCTGGTCGGCTGCGAGCGCCAGCCAGACGGCGACGGGCGCGACGACGACAAGCAGCAACTCGAGGCTCTCGGTCAGCCGCTCGCGCGTCGTCTCCTTGTTCTTTTCCGACAGCGAGCGGAACACCAGCGGCACCGTGGCCGCGGCGACGCTGGAGGCGATCATGACCATGAACTGGCGCGGCAGGTCGGCGGCAACGCCGAAAATGCCGGCGGCATCCTTGCCGAGCAGCCAGGCGACGATGAGCCGGTCGCTGGCCGAGTAGATCGCGACCGAAAGGCCGGCCAGCGTCAGCGGCAGGCCGTAGCGCGCCAGCTGCATGAACTGGCTGCGCTGGAAGGGCGCGATCTTGGTGCGGTCGCCGACGAGATTGAGAATGATGCCGGTGAGCGAGCCGAGGCCGAACGCCGCGAGCAGGCCCATGCCGCCCCAGCCGAGCCAGACCCCGAGCAGGCCGAAGCCGACGCTCGACACGCTGCGCACGATCGAGATCGCCGCGAAGCGATAGGGACGCAGCTTGGCGCGCTCGAATTCCTGGCCGACATCGACCGCATTGGACATGATCGCGACGAACATGCTGGCGAGCACCAGCTCGACGCTGACATCGCTGCGAAACAGGAACACCAGCGGGGTCGCCGCACACATCGCGACGACGGTCAGCGCGAAGGCGACCATTGCCGTGCCGCGAAAATCCACATCCGCCGACATCGCCTGATAGCGCGACACCGACAGCTTGATCCAGGCGAAGAAGATCGCGCCCAGAATGCCGGCGATGCTGATGCCGACGACATAAACGCCATATTCCGCCGGCGTCAGCAGCCGCGTATAGGCGGTGACGGCGAAGAAGCCCACCGCCGCGGGCAGGATGTAGGCGACGAGATAGATGGAGAAATGGCGATTCAGCATGCGTGCACTGGAGCGGCGGCCCAAAATCGAGCGGCCGTTAATCAGTTGGACCTCGGTGTGACCTTAAAAGGCTTGGCGATTGGACTGCGCCGCAGCATCCCCCAAGATAGTCATTTAAGTCTGGAGATCGGCCGCCGAATGGGGCGGCCCCGCCGCTTTCGCGCGTTAGCGTTAAGTTTGCCCTGTCCTTGAACGGGCCGCCGCGATCACCGAAAAGAAACCATGATTTCAGGACCTCGCCCGGGCCTTGGTTAACGCGTGGACATGACTTATATGGACGTTGCCGAAAGTTTGCGGGCCAGTCCGGCCTCCCTGCCCCATGGCGGGACGGACGCGTCCTTGGTCCCTGCACCCCCGGCGGACGGGGGCGAGCGGATGACGCTCAATTTGTTCTTCGAGGAGCGCGACGACCGCTGGTTTCCCGGCGATCGCCGCATCCGGCCACTGGTGCGGCGGATGCTGTTCGGCAAATCCTGGATCAGCGGCCAGCGGCGCGTGTTCCTCAATCTCTGCGCCGGGCTCGACCGGGTCGGGATTTCCTATCGTGTCAACGACTACAGCTACATCCGCAAGCACCCGGAGGAGCTCGCTTGCATCATCGGGCGGCCGTTCCTGCTCGATTGGTTCGAGTGGAAGAACCCGCTCCTGCTCGGCGTCGCCTTGTACAACCACCCCGTGGATGCGCCTCCCCATCTGAAGGATCTGCCCACCCGGACGATCCTGGTGCCCTGCAACTGGTATGCGGAGATGTGCCGGCCGTATTGGCCTGAAGTCGAGGTCTGGCCCGTCGGCATCGAAACCGAATTGTGGACACCGACATCCGCCGATCAGAAGAGCGTCGACGTGCTGCTCTATGACAAAGTTCACTGGGAGCGCGATCGCTTCGATGCGGCTCTGATCGAACCGATCCTACGGCACCTCGAGGCAAGCGGTCGCACGGTCGAAATCATCCGCTACGGCCATTACAAGGAAGCCGACTACAACGCGGCGCTCGCGCGTTGCCGCAGCATGATTTTCCTCAGCGAGCATGAAAGCCAGGGCATCGCCTGCCTGCAGGCGCTGTCGAGCGGCGTGCCCGTGTTCGCCTGGGATCGCGGCGGGCCGTGGCAGGATCCGGATTATTTCCCGGACCGCGTGAGATACGAAGGCGGCGTGTCCTCGGTGCCCTATTTCGACGCACGCTGCGGCCGCACATTCATCGACGCAGCCGGCTTCATCGCCGGCTGGAGCGACTTCTGGTCGCATGCCAGCGCGGGTGACTTCGCGCCTCGCGATTATGTGATGGACAATCTCACGCTCGAAAAGGGCGCGCTTCACTATTACGGCATCGCAGAGGCGGTGATGCAGCGTCAGGCGCGCTGAAATCCGCCAGCGAAAGTTAACCCAACAACAGGAAACCGCGACGTCGCAAGGCGCCGCTTGGTACGATGGCGCGTTGGTTCCGAAAGGACTGCAGCCACGTGACCAAGCTCGACAGACGCGAATTTCTCCTCGGTAGCGCCGCAACGCTCGCGGCGGGCGCATCTGCGTCAGCACTTCCGGTGTCGAAGCTGGCACAGCGCCGTCCAGGCTATGGCGCCGCCGCCACGCTGTGGGATCTGCAGGCCGAACCGCGGCTCGGCGAGGCTATCAGCACCTATTGCACCCAGGTCGTGCCGGTGCTCGAGCTGAAATGGCCGATGCTGCGGCCGGATCCGCACACCTTCGCCTTCGAGCGCGCCGACGCCATCTATGATTTCGCGCAGAAGAACGACCTGACGATGCGCGGCCACACGCTCGCCTGGTATCATGACATTCCTGACTGGACCAAGCAGATCAAGGATTCCAAGGGCGTCGAGCGCGCCTATGTCGACCACATCAACACGGTCGTGTCCTACTACAAGGACAAGCTGACCTCATGGGACGTCGTCAACGAGCCCATCCCTGACAATCCCAAGAGCGTCAAGGATCGGCGCGACACATTCTGGACCCAGCATCTCGGCGACGGCTGGATCCCGCTGGCCTTCCGCACCGCGGCGGCGGCTGATCCCTACGTCAAGCTCGCGATCAACGAATACGACATCGAATCGGCGAAGGATACGTTCATCGCCAAGCGCGCCGCCTACCGCAACCTGATCATGGATCTGCTCGACCAGGGCGTTCCCTTGCACGCAGTCGGGCTGCAATCGCACTTGCATGCCGAACTCGAGATCGACACACATGGGCTAGCCGAGTTCGTCACCGAGGTCCGCTCGTGGGGTCTCGAGGTCTTCGTCACCGAGCTCGACGTCGACGACCAGAAGCTGACGGGAAGCCCTTCGGAGCGCGATGCCATCGTGGCCAAACGTGTCGACGATCTCCTGACGGCGGTCTCGACCAGCGGACCGGTGCGCTCGATCCTGACCTGGGGAATTTCGGATCGCTACAGCTGGATCAACGGCACCTTCAAACGCCCGGACAAGCAGCCGAACCGGCCGCTGCCGCTCGACGGCGAATTCAAGCCGAAGCTGTTGATGGACGTCATCAGCAAATTCACGAAGGACGTCTAGAGGACTAGCGCGTTTTCGGCGTCGCGAACGTGGTCATGTCGCCGACGTGATCGGGAGACAGGCTCGGACCGCGGCGGTCGCGTGAGTTCAGGCGGAAGACGTCGCGGATATCGTCGATCGAGGTCGACGAATAGGACTGGATGCAGAGCGCGACCTGCTCGGGCGATGCGGCGTCCATCATGGCTTCGATCGCCGCGCGGTCGAGGCGAGTGTCCTCCCAATGCGATACGGCGATGCTGTCTTCCGTCACCCGATGTGCCGCCAGATGCTTCGGCGAATTCGCGACGAAGTTTCCATACATCAGATACTCGGAGAACTTCTTCTTCCGGCACAGCGCCAGAGCCCAGCTCAGGCCCGTCGCCGTCTTGATGGCATCGGTCATCGCGCGCGCGGTGTCCTTGTCCCAGACCAGCGCATTGCCGACATAATCGTCGGCCGGGAACGCACGGTTCTTGATACCGAGAAGCTGATCGACCGTATTGAGCCACAGCACGTGGAAGGGGTGGTCGGCGTCGATCCCCTTGCGCGTGACGAACAGCGGCGTCTTCTCGGCGCCGGCATATTCGCCGACATCGAATTCGCGGAAGAACAGATTGTCCGAATCGAGGATGCAGACGCGCTGCTCCGGCGCATTGAGCACGCCGGCGATCTTGAGGATCTGCTGGATGTGCCAGCCATGGACGGGCGACGACAGCAGCGACAGCCAGACGCGGCGGCTGCTGATGAACTGGAGGGCCGGTGGCAGCGCCCAGAGCCATTTCGGCAGGTAGCGCGAGGCCGGAACGATGACGCGCTTGTCGGAGGCGAACCGCTCGAACAGCGGCACGTCCTCATCGTTAACAAGAACATAATGCCGCGTGTAGCCCGTCAGCCAGGTGTCGATGCTCTCGCTCAGCAGCGAGAAGCGCTCGATATCCTTGGCGTAGCTGGCGGTCAGCAGGGCAACGGAATGCATGATGCGTGCTCAAATGGCCATCGAGCTCCACTCATACAAGCGGCGGCAGATGTTGGAAACTTCGATTCGCAATCAAGGTAAAATGAAACGATTCGTTAGCCATCCGACGGCAGCCCCTGCACGATGCCGCGAAAGCGCAGCGGCGCCAGCGACGATGCCCGCTGCCACCAATCGGCGACGCGATCGTCGAGCGCCGTCACCCCGCGACCATGACCGGGGAAAATCCGGATCTGCTGCACCGCCTCGGCTTCGAACCCCCTGCCCTTGCGCGTGACCTTCAGCGCAGCACCTTCGCGGTCCCGCTGCGTCAACGGCACCAGCAGCCGGCCGCGCGGACGAAGCGAGGCAAGCCAGAGTGGGTGCGGATGCGAGAAGCCGGCATGCACGATGATGACGTCGGCCGGCTCGCCGATGTCGCGGCAGCCGTCGCCATTGACCACTTCGACATTGGGATAGGCGCGAAGGTAGTTCGCCGCGCGCGCCGCAAGCCGCGCGTCGCATTCGATGGCCAGCACCCTGCCCTTCGGCCCGACGATCTCGGACAGGATCGCCGAGAAATAGCCGAGCCCGCAACCGATCTGGACCACGCGGTCCTTGTCACCAATGCCGAGCACATCGATGAAATGGGCCCACAGGCTCGGCAGACCGGTGTCGAGCCTGCGGCGCGCGTCGATGGCGACCAGCACATTGTCGTAGAGATGGACGGGGTCGGCATCAGGCGTCAGCCGATAGCTGCGCGCCGCCTCGCTCTTGATGCGCCAGGGACCCCGCGCCAGAAAATCTTCTCGCGGCACACTTGCCAGGGCCGCGAGAAGGCGGGGCGAGGAAATCTGCTCCCGCTTCGCGATCAGCGCGACATAGCGTGCACGCGCCGCGGACAGATCGCTCATTTCACGGGATCGGCCTGCGGACGCGCGGGCGTATCGCCGCCGAGCTCGTGCACGAGCTGCATGGCCTGCTTCAGGTCGGGCGTCAGGAAGCCCTCGTTGAACCTGCCGACGATCGGCAGCAGCAGAAGGCTTGCATGTTCACGCTTGCCGGCTTCGTGGGACAGCCGCGCAAGGCTGACCGCAGTCCGCAACTCCCACGACAATGCGCCCTGCTTGCGCGCCATCTCCAGCGACAGGCCGAACAGCTCTTCGGCCTCCTGCACCGAGGCCGGGTGACCATCGGACAGGGTGATTTCGCCCTGCAGCCGATAGACTTCGGCCAGGTAGGAATGATCTCCCGTCCGTCGCGCGGTTGCCAGCGCACCATCTAGCGCGCGCAAGGCGGCATCGCGCATGCCGACCTTGGCGTAGGCCTCGGCAAGCAGGCAGCGGAACCAGCAGCCGGCAAGCCAGGAATCCATCGCCTCGTATTCGTCGAGGCCGAAGCGCATCTGGCTGATGCCCTCCTCGGCCTCGCCGAGCTGAGCCAGCGCCCAGCCGCGCAGAATTGTTGCCTGCTGCTTCCAGTGCAGGAAATTGTGCTCGGTGGCGATGATCATCGCGCGGTTGGCAAGGTCGCGCGTGCCCTCGATGTCGCGCAGATGCTGGCAGAGATAGGCGCCGAACACCAAGGCGAAGGCGAGCGAGAAAGGATGGCGAATCTTCTCGGCATGCAGGATCGCCTGCTCGCTGTGCTGCCGCGCCGCATCGGGCCGGCCGAGGAACCACAAGAGATAGCCGAGGTAGGACAGCGAGACGACGCCGGGATCGGTGCCATGACGCTCCATCAAATCGGAGTGCAGATCGGGACTGTAGAGATCGATGCAGCGGTGCAGATGGTGCTGGGCGGCGGCGAAGCGCCCGCGATAGAGCATCGTCATCGCAATCGAGCGATGCGCCTCGATCAGGTAACCGGTCTGCTGCGCCGGCTGCGTCCGCTCGTTGAGCCGCTCGCGCTTGGCAAATTTCAGCAGCTCGACGCTGAGATCGTGCGCGCGGGTGAGGTCGGCGCGGATGAAATGGCAGACCCAGAGCCCGCGCGTGGCGGCAAAGGCCTTTTCGTCGTCATCGAGCTGCTGACCGAGCTCGAGGGCGCGGATGTAGTTTTCCTCGACCTCCTGCACGGCGTAGCCCTTGGCCGCGATCAGCGCGTTGCCGAGCGCAATCCGCAGCTCGAGCTCCATCTCGTCGGCACCCTGCATGCGGGCATTGGCCTGCACGACACTGAGGCCGCGACGCAGATGGCCGATCGCCTCGAGATTGGCGCCGCTCTTGGCCGCCTGCTTGCCGGCCTTGAGCCAGAAGCTCGCCGCGCCTTCGCTCTGGCCGGACTCGGTCAGATGGTGGGCGAGCAGCTCCGGCTCGCGCTCGGTTTTTTCCGGATACATATCGGCGAGCACGAGAGCGATGCTCGCGTGCAGCTTGCGCCGCTCGCTGTGCAACAGGCTCGCATGCGCCGCGTTCTGGATCATCACGTGCTTGAAGGAGTAGAGCGCATCGGGCGGATGACCGCGGCGCATGATCAACCCGGCCTCCTCCAGATGCGTCAGCGCCGCCTCGATCTGCTCCGCCGGCGTATTGGCAACCGCGTGCAGGGTCTCGTAGGAGAACTCGCGGCCGATGGTGGCGCCGATCTGCGCGATCCGCTTGAACGGGCCCATCCGGTCGAGACGGGCCATCAGCGAATCCGTCAAGGTCGCCGGGATCGCGAGTTGCCGCCACGGGCCGGACAGCACGTAGCGCCCGTGCCGCTCGGTCAGGAGGTTGGATTCGAGAACGGTCTTGGTCAGCTCTTCCAGGAACAACGGCACGCCATCGGTCTTGACGATGATCTCCTCGACCACCTCCTTCGGCAACTCTCGGCCCGCGACGCGCTCGACCAGCGTCATGCGCAACGGACGGCTCAGCCGGTTCAGCACCAGCGTGGTGATATGCGAATGCGCGTTCCAGCTCGGCTGGAATTCCGAGCGCGCGGTAATGATGGCGAGGATCGGCCGGTTCTGAACCCGGTCGACCAAGAGGTCGACCACCTCACGCGAGGTCGGATCGATCCAGTGCAGATCCTCGAAAGCCATCACCAGCGGCATCTCGTGCGCGAGGCCGAGGAAGTGGTTGACCAGCGCGGCGACGGTCGCGTCCTTCTGCTGCTGCGGCGACAGCTCGAGCGGTGGATAGCGCTCCCCGGTCGGAACCGACAGCAGCGCGGCAAACAGCGGTGCTACCTGTTCGATATCGCCGTGGGCGGCGGCAATCGCCGTCTCCAGGCTCGCCAGCGACAGCGCCGAAACATCCTCGCGATCGAGGCCGAGGGAGAATTTGAGCTGCTCGGCGAAGGGATAGAAAGCGGTCGAGGTGTAATAAGGCGAGCATTGGAACGAAACCTGCCCGTGCCGATCGCCTGAGATCCGCTCGAAGATCTCCTGAATGATGCGCGACTTGCCGATGCCGGGCTCGCCGAACTTCACGACGACCTGGCCGTCGCCATCCTTGACCTGCTGCCAGCGCGCCATCAGCAGCGCAATTTCCTCCTCGCGATTGACGAGCGGGGTCAGCCGCGTGCCCATGGCGGCCGCAAAGCGGGTCTCCACACGTGTGGCGCGCACGACGTGCCAGGCCTGGGTTTTGTCCGAGATGCCCTTTAATGCGTGGGTGCCCAGATTGCGGTAGTCGAACTTGCCCTTCAGCAGCGATTGCGTCGAGGCGGAGATCACAACGCCGTTGGGCGGCGCCAAGGCTTGCAGGCGCGCGGCGAGATTGACGGTCTCGCCGACCGCGGAGTCGCGCTCTTCGGTACCCTGGCCGACAAGGTCGCCGACCACGACGAGCCCGGTCGCGATCCCGATACGGACGGCAGGCGCGTGGCTGAGCGCGCCGCGCGGCTCGATCGCGCGCGCGGTCGACAGCACCCGCACGATCTCGAGGCCAGCGCGCACCGAGCGCTCGGCATCGTCCTCATGCGCGGTCGGGTAACCGAAATAGACCAGAATGCCATCGCCGACGAAGCGGGCGGCAAAGCCTTCGTAATGCTTGACCACGCGCACGCAGGTCTCGCGAAAGCTCGCGATCATGTCGCGGACGTCTTCCGGATCGAACTGGGCCGACAATGCGGTGGAATCCACCATGTCGCAAAACATGGTGGTGAGCTGACGCCGCTCGGCGCCGACCTCCGTGCGAACCGGCGGGCGCGCCGGCACAGCCGGTGCCTCCTCCGCGTCGGCCTGAAACAGCGCAGCCATCGCCCGCCGCAGCCGCTTGCGATCACCCAGCGGCAATCCGAGCTCGGCAAGATCAGCCTCGGTCAGATCCCCGACGACGTCGAGATCGAGTCGGTGCTGCGCGAACAGATCAGTATAGTGACCAAGACCGATGCCCTCGAGCCAGCGCTTCAACCCGACTTCCGTCTCCGGCTCTTTCTCCAGCATGGTGATTCTGCCCCACACTCCCTCCGCCAAAGGGCTTAAGGTCCCTCAACCACAGATTTTGGGGCCTAAACTTCACCTCAGACTGGACGCGTTCCCTAACTCTTGGGAAGAATAGCCCAATCAGATCAAAAGGGAATGGCATTGTCGGAGATTGCATCCGGGGCGAAAGAAGGATCGGCCGGCGCGCGCGCCGAAGCCGAGAGCCTTGCCGATATTGCCGGCCTGCTCGCCTTCCACGCGAGAACGACACCGGCGGCGCCCGCCCTGCTCGCCCCCGGCCGGCCCGTCCTCAACTATAGCGCGCTCGGCGCCAGAATCGCGTATCTGGTCCAGACGCTGCGTGGCCTCGGCATTGCGCCCGGCGATCGGATTGCCGTTGCACTGCCGCGCGGCGCCGATAGCGCGCTCGCTCTGATCGCAGTCGCATCAAGCTGCGCCTGCGTGCCGATCAACCCTGATCTGACGGCCGACGAGCTGCAACGCTATTTCAGCGAGATGAAGCTGGCGGCGCTGGTCACACGGGCCGACATGAACTCAGCGAGCCGCGACGTCGCCAGGGCGCTCGATATCGCGGTGATCGACTTCGTGCCGGGACCGGAGACGGATCTCGGTGGCTGCGCGTTCATCGGCCCGACGGTCGGCCCGGCCTGTGCGAAAGGCGCAGCGGGCGCCGAGGACGACGCCTTCATCCTGCTGACGTCGGGTACGGCGGCGCGGCCGAAGATGGTACCGCTGACGCACCGCAATGTGTGTCTCTCCGCACAAAATGCCGGCCGCGTGCTGTCGCTCACACCGCACGATCGCCTGCTCAATGCCCTGCCGCTGTTTCACGCCCATGGCCTGATCTCCGGCCTGCTGACGGCACTGGCCGCGGGCTCCAGCGTGATCGCGACCGCCGGTTTCGACGCACCGTCCTTCTTCGGCTGGATGCGCGACCTGCAACCGACCTGGTACACGGCGGTGCCCACAATTCATCGCGCCCTCTTAACAGCCGCAGAAGCCAATCCTGACCGCGCCCGCGGGTCATCGCTGCGCGTGATCCGCTCGGCCTCGTCCTCGCTCGCGCCCGCGATTCTGCACGGGCTGGAGACGATGTTCGGCGTCCCCGTGCTCGAAACCTACGGCATGACGGAAGCGGCATCGCAAATCGCGGCCAATCCATTCGACCTGCGCAAGATCGGCTCGGTCGGCCGCGCCGCAGGCCCTGAGATCGCAATCATGGACGAGACGGGCCGCATGCTTGCGAGCGGCGAGCGTGGCGAGATCATGCTGCGCGGACCGAACATGAGCCGCGGCTATTATAATGACGAAGAGGCGACACGGGCCGCATTCCGCAACGGCTGGTTCAGGACGGGAGATCTCGGCTATCTCGACGCCGACGGCTATCTCTTCATCGTCGGCCGCATCAAGGACGTCATCAATCGCGGCGGGCAGAAGATCTCGCCGCTGGAGGTGGAAGAGGTGCTGCTGGCGCATCCGGCGGTCCTGGAAGCCGGCGTCTTCGCCGTCCCTCACGCCAAGCTCGGCGAGAACGTCGCCGCCGTCGTGGTGCTGCGTCCCGATTCCGAGGCGACCTCCGACCAGTTGCGCCAGTTCGCGCGCAAGCGTCTCGCCGCCTACAAGGTGCCCAGCGTCATCACCAGCGTCGCGGCGCTGCCGAAGGGCGCCAGCGGCAAGGTCAAGCGCAACGCACTGGCTGAGCTGATTGCAGCGCCCCATGGCGACGACGATGCGCAGCTGCCACGCAACGAACTGGAGACCCAGCTCGCCGAGATCTGGGCCAGTCTGCTCGAACTTCCGAAAGTAGGCGTCGATCAGGACGTGTTTGCGCTGGGCGCCGATTCGCTCGCGGTCACGCAGATGCGCTCGCGGCTGCGCGAGCGCTTCAACGCCAGCTTCTCGTTCGAGGATATCTTTGATTGCGCCACGGTTGGCGCTCTTGCCGCACGGCTCGAGACCACAGCCCATCGCGATCCCTCTCTGCCGGCGTGGCGTCAGGCCCCCGCAGAGGGAGACGCACCGCTGTCGTTCCAGCAGCAGCGGATGTATGTGCTCTCGCGGCTCGATCCGACACGCTACAATTATAATGTCGTCGAGGTCGCGCTGCTCAAGGGCGAGGTCGACCTCAGCGCGCTTCAGGCGAGCCTGGCTGCAATTTGCGAACGCCACGAGGCACTGCGCTCGGTCTTCGTCGAAAGCCAGGGCGAACCGATGCAGCGGGTTCTTTCTGCGCCGCCACTCGAACGGATCAAGCTCAAGCCTGTCCCTGCGGACAAGCAGGCAGCGGCTGTCAGGCGCGAAGCACTCAAGCTGGCGCAATATCCGTTCGATCTGGCCCGTGAGCCGCCGCTGAAGGTCACGCTGCTTTCGTTCGACAAATCCAGCCATGCGCTGGTGGTCAACGTCCACCACCTCGTCACCGACGGCTGGTCGCAGCGGCTGTTCTGGGAAGCGCTTGCCGCCGGATATTCTGCCGCGCGCAAGGGAAGTGGGGCGGTATTGCCCTCGCCCAGCTTCCAATATCGCGACTTTGCGCGCTGGCAGCAGAGCTGGGCGCAGACACCAGCGGCGAAAGAGCAGCTCGATTACTGGCGGGCGCAGCTCGACGGCGTCACTACGCTGCCGCTGCGGACCGACCGGCCGCGGCCAGAGATCTGGAGCGGTCACGGCGCCCGTCATTATTTCGAGTTCACCAAGGCTCTCTCGGCAGACATCTGTGCACTGAGCCAGGACCAGGGTGTCACGCCGTTCATGGCGCTGCTCGCGGTGTTCCACTGTCTCTTGTTCCGTCACACCGAACATGAGGATGTCGCGACCGGCTCGCTGATTGCGAACCGCAACCAGATCGAGAGCGAGCGGCTGATCGGGTTGTTTGCCAACACGCTGATCCTGCGCAACGATTTCGGCGGCGATCCGACTTTCGGCGACATGTTGCGGCGGGTGCGCCAGGTCACGCTCGATGCCTACCGCAACCAGGACCTTCCGATCGAGGAAGTCCTGCGCGCGTTGCAGATCGCGCGACGCAGCGACGGCAATCCGCTGTTCCGGATCATGTTCATCCTCCAGAACGCCTCGATCGAGGCGGCGCACTTCCCCGGCCTTTCGACGCGCCGGCTCGAGGTCGACCCGGGAGTCGCGCGCTTCGACATCACGCTCGAGCTGGTCGAGGCCGATGGCCGCTTCACCGGCTTCTTCGAATACGCCACCGACCTGTTCGACGCAGGCACGATCGCGGGCATGGCGGATCAGTTCAAGACTCTGCTCAAGGCGGTCATCGCCAATCCCGAGCTACGCGTTGCGCGCCTGCCGCTGCTGACGGACGCTGAACGTCAGCGGTTGCCGGCGAAAGGCCGAACCGCAAATTTCACCACGCGCGGCAATCTCTGCGAACGCTTCGAGCGGCAGGCTAAGAAGACGCCGAATGCGGTCGCGATCTCCGATGGGCAGACGTCCCTGAGCTATCGCGAGCTGGCGCGTCGCAGCCAGGCGATCGCGCGCGCGCTCGCCCGTGAGGGCGTTGGGGCGGAAAGCGTGGTCGCGCTGCTTGCGGATCGCGGGCCCGATCTCCTTGCAGCGATGATCGGCGTGCAGCGCGCCGGCGCGGCCTTCCTGAATCTCGATCCCGAGCAGCCCTTGGCGAGGCTCGCCACCATCCTCGGATCGAGCTGCGCGAAAGTGCTGCTGACAGGACGCGCGCAATCGGCCATGGTCGACGCGCTGCTCGAACCGCTGGTCGAGCGCATCCGTGTGGCCGCGATCGAGGACGCGACGACGCTCGAATCGACCAAGCCGGCCCGCGCGGTACGGCGGGCGAGCGCGAGTCTTGCCTATCTCATCTACACGTCCGGCTCCTCCGGCGCGCCGAAAGGCGTCATGATCGAGCAGCGCGGGCTGTCGAACCATCTGGCCTCGCTCATCGCCGAGCTTGGCCTCACGTCCAAGGACGTGATCGCGCAGACAGCGCCGCAAAGCTTTGTCATCTCGGTCTGGCAGTTCCTCGCCGGCCCCATGGTCGGTGCGCGCGTTCATGTTTGCGATAGTGCGGTCGTGCAGGACCCGATGCTGCTGGCGCGGGAGATCGCGCACGAGGGCATCACGGTGCTCGAGATCGTGCCCTCACTGCTCCGCGTCATCCTTGAACGGATGGACGAGGCGCCAATCCTGCGCGCCTTCGCCAAGCTGCGGCTGCTGATCTCGACCGGCGAACCGCTGCCGGTCGATCTCTGCCGCGCCTGGTTCGCCCGCTGCCCGAAGGTGCCGTTGATCAACGCCTATGGCGCCTCGGAATGTTCCGATGACGTCTCCCTGCACCGGCTGACCAAGGCTCCAGACCTAGCGACAAGCAACGTCCCGGTCGGCGCACCGCTGCCCAACACCCAGCTCTATGTGCTGGATCCGAATCTTGAGCCGCAGCCGGTCGGCGTGGTGGGCGAGCTCTGCGTCGGCGGCGCAGGCGTCGGCCGCGGCTATGTCAACGATCCCGCGCAGAACCGGCAGCGCTTCGTCCCCGATCCGTTCGCGCGCGCGAAAGGCAGCCGGCTGTATCGCACCGGCGACCTCGCCCGGCGCCGCGCCAACGGGACAATCGAATGCCTCGGCCGCGCCGACCTCCAGGTCAAGGTCCGCGGTTATCGTCTCGAGCTCAAGGAGATCGAGGCGGCACTTGCCGATCACGCCAGCGTCCGCGCCGGCATCGTCGAACCGCGCCGTGACGCCAATGGCGATGTCAGGCTGATCGCCCATGTCGTTGCCAAGTCTGGCAGCCAGACCAACGCCAGCGAACTGCGCGACTTCCTCAAGAGTCGGCTGCCTGTTCATGCGATCCCGTCGGCGTACCTTTTCCTGGATCAGGTCCCGCTCAACGCCCATGGCAAGCTCGATCGCTCGGCCCTGCTGGCGTCGCCGCAACCGGAAACCACAGCGACAGAGTCCGTCGTGCCGGCCCGCCGCTTCACCGAAAAGGCGCTGTCCGACATCTGGATTGACCTGCTGAAGGTCGAGAACCTTGGTGTCACCGACAATTTCTTCGACCTCGGCGGTCATTCGCTGCTCGCGGGCCAGGCCATGGCGCGCGTGGCCCGTGCGCTCGGGGTCTCGCTGCCGATCAAGACCATCTTCGAGGCGCCGACGATCGAAGAGCTCGCCCGACGGATCGACGAGGCCCTGGCAACGACACCACAACAGCCGGCGGCCAGTGTTTCTCGCCTGGCCCAAAGCGGTCCGCCCACGCTGTCGATCGCGCAGGACCAGATGATGCGGATCGAGCGGAACCTGCCTGATCTGCCGCTGTTCAATCTGCCTTTCGCTTTCCACCTCGAAGGCCCGGTCGATCCGCGCATGCTGGCGCAAGCCATCGACGACATCGTGCGCCGGCACGATTCGCTGCGGACGGCATTCGGCTGGAATGGCGACGATCCGGTCAGCCGCATCATCGCCCCCGCCACGCTCGGTCCGGTCCTGACCGTCGAGACCGTCGGCGACGGGCGGGCCCACAACAGCAAGCGGCGCAAGGCGCTCGAGCAAAAGAAGATCGAGCTCCTGATCGCGCAGGAGGCTTATACGCCTGTCAACACTGCCGGGGCGCCGCTGCTGCGGGCGCGGCTACTGCGGCTTCACTCCGAGGATCACATCCTGCTGCTGACGCTGCACCATGCCATCGCCGACGGCTGGTCGATCGGCGTACTGTTCGAGGAATTGTCCAACCGCTATGCCGCGCTGGCGGGCCATCGATCCGCACCCTTGCCGAAAATGCCGCTCGCCTACTCCGACGTCGCTCGCTGGCAACGCTGGTGGTGTGGCACCGAGGCGGCCCGGCGACAGGCCGCCGACTGGACCGAGAATCTGCGCGGCGCAGCCCCCCTGTTTGACGGCCAGGCGAATCCTGGTGCGCCAACCGACCATCATCCGCTCAGCCTGGAACGCGAGCTGGTGACCCGCCTCTCGGCCTATGCACGCCAGCACAATGCCACGCTGTTCATGTGTCTGCTCACCGGGCTGAAGGCGCTGTTGTTGGCGCGGACCGGGCGGACAGACATTTCGATCGCCACGGCCATGGCCAACCGCGGCCAGCCGGACACCGAGGGGATCGTCGGCCCGTTCGAGAACACCGTGATCGTCCGCAGCCGAATCACGCCGGATCTGTCGTTCACACAAGCTTTGGCGCGGGTCCGCCAGAGCGTCCTCGACGCACATGCGCGGCAAGAGCTGCCTTTCAACGTGCTGGCCGACCATCTGGAACAGGAGGGCATCGATCCGGCTTCGCTGCTCCAGGTCTACTTCACGCTGCAAAATCCGCTGCGCCAGCCGCTCGACCTGCCTGATGTCGCGGTGCGATCGATCGGCAACGTCGCGCGCGAGGGCCAGCCGGTACTGCCGGTCGACCAGACCTGGCTGTCGTTGATGCTCAAGGAGCGACCGACCGGAATCACCGGTTCTTGCAATTACAAAGGCGAACTGCTCGATGGCAACATGGTCGGCGCATGGATGGAAGATCTCGCCGCGCTGCTGGGGGCCGCGATCACCCAGCCCAACACGCCGCTCGACCGCCTGCTTGCCCGCAGGGCGGCATGACTGGCTGCAAAAGGGGCGGGCGAATAAGAGTTCACGCGCTAAAGCTGTGAATGCTTAAGTTGCATCTTGATTATTTGTCGCCAGCGCGCAAGATTATTGTCGCGTTTTGATTTGGACTGATATTTTCAACCGGGGGAGTATGTTATGGGTTTCATCAAATTTGCCAAGGGCACCTCGCTGAGCGACAAGGACCGTAAGGCCCTGCAAAAGCTGCTCACCGACGAGAGGAAGACGCTTCAGGCCGCTGTGAAAGAGCTCGACGCCGCCCTTAAGGTTGTCGGTGGCTCGAAGAAGAAGTCCAAGAAGAAGACGTAAGACTCGTCGGTCGGGACACCGCACGAAGCTTCGTATTTCTTTTTGATTTGGGCCGCTCGTTTGTCGAGTTGGGGTCTTGCATCAGCTTGCCCTTGTAGACCGGCCAGCAATCGACAAGAATTTGCCTGGGTGGACCTCTAAAGGTGGTCCGCCCGGTTGCTTTCTGATCGGTTGATTCTCCAGTCAGGATCGGATTTGGCCTCCGCCTGACGTTGTGGGCCCATTTGATGGCAGATGACGGAATTGAACTCTTTATCGGACTGATCGAGAGCATCGACATGCCGGGCGTTGCTTGCGTCGTATCGAAGCACGAGCCCGACGTCGCTGACGGCTGTCGCGCGGCCGGCGGCCTTCGCATCAGCCGCAACGCCTGGCCGCTGCAGGAAGCGGCGGAGTGATGCCGGCGCGGCTGCGCGTCTTTCCCGCGATCTCGCGTAACCGCGATCCCAAAAAATATGTCGGGGAGTTGATGCGGGTGGCCGAGTTCGCCGACCGCAACGGCTTCGAAGGCATCTTGCTGTTCGAGGGCAATGACGTCTTCGTCGAGCCGTGGGCCATGGCCCAGCACATCATGGCGGCAACGACGCGAAGCTCGCCGCTGATCGCCGTCAATCCCGTCTACATGCACCCGTTTACGGCGGCGAAGTTCGTGTCGTCCTTTGCCCAGCTCTACGGCCGCAAGGTCTATCTCAACATGATCACGGGGACCGCGATCAGCGATCTGCAAGGGCTCGGCGACGACCAGTCGCATGCCGACCGTTATGTCCGCCTCGGCGAATTCGTCGCATTGATGCGCCAGCTCCTCTCGAGCCCGCGCCCGGTGAATGCCGATGGCCGGTTTTACCGCGCCAGCAATCTGCAACTGCGCCCGCGCCTGCCGACCGAGCTGATGCCGGAATTCCTGATCGCCGGGCAATCGGACGCAGCACAGCGCGTCGCAGAGGAGGCTGGTTGCATCAAGATGCAGATGCTGCCACCCGATCTCGATCGCGGCCTGAACGCGCAAGGCATGAATTTTGGCATCTTCGCACGCGAGACCGGCGACGAGGCACGGCAGGCGGCAAAGTCCCGCTTCCGCGACAACCCCGATGACCGCGAGCTGCTCGCGCTCACGGTGGAGAACTCGGATTCCGTCTGGAAGCGGCGGCTCTATGAGGGCCAGAGCGGTGAGCTCCAGGACAACGGCTACTGGCTGCTGCCGTACCTCACCTTCCAGGCAGACTGTCCGTATCTCGTCGGAAGCTATACCGAGATCGGCGCAAAGCTGAAGGCGTTCGCGGCGAAGGGCCTGACTACTGTCATGCTCGACATGGTCGCGGACCAAACAGAGATGCAGCACGTCTGCAAGGCGGTGGCGGCGAGCGGGTTGTTTTAGCTCCTGCAGTCGTCATTGCGAGCGAAAGCGAAGCAATCCAGAGCCCCTCCTGGGAAAGATTCTGGATTGCTTCGCTACGCTCGCAATGACGGAGAATGACGGCTACCTCACCGCGCCTCTTCAAACCCAGCCAACACCGAGGTCAGGTTCGCACCCAGGATATCCGAGAGATAACCACCCTCCTGCACGAACACCGTCGGCAGGCCCATCTTGGCGATGGCCTGGCCGATGCGGCGGAAGCCGGGCGTGGTGACGGCGAGGCCTTTTAGCGGATCGTGCTCGGAGGCATCGAGGCCAAGCGCGATCACGAGCGCGCCGGGTGCAAAGGACTCGATCGCCTTGCGCGCGAGATCCATCGCTTGCATGTAGCCGTCATCGCCGGTGCCGATGGGAAGTGGAATGTTGCGATTAGCGCCGAGACCCGGCCCCTCGCCGCGCTCATGCGCGTAGCCCCAAACATAGGGATAATAGGCAATGGGATCGGCATGGATCGACACCGTGTAGACGTCCGGCCGCGCATAGAAGATTCCTTGCGTGCCGTTGCCATGGTGGACGTCGACGTCGAGGATCACGACGCGCTCGTGTTTGAGCCGCAGATGTGCGGCTGCGATCGCACTGTTGTTGAGGAAGCAGAAGCCGCCGGCCATGTCGCGATAGGCGTGATGGCCGGGCGGACGGCAGAGTGCGTAGGTCACGTCTTCACCGTCCATCACCATCTGCGCCGCCGTGACAGCAACGTCGGTCGCTGCACAAGCCGCGGCCCAGGTGCCAGGGCCAATTGGAGCGGCGGTGTCGGCGGTGTGCCAGCCGAGCTTGCCGACGATGTGGGTGGGGTAAGTCGCGGCATGGCGCACGGGATGAATATTGCCGATCATCTCCGGACCGGAATCGCCAAGCGCCGTCCAGGCGTCCCAGGCCTCGCTCAGGAACGACAGATATTCGGGGCTATGCACACGCGCGCGTGGACCCTGGCCAAACTTCGCCGGCTCGACCAGTTGATGCTTGCCATCCTTCAATCCCTCGAGCAGGCGGTCAGCGCGCTCGGGCTGCTCGGTGGTGCGCTTGACGACACCGCGAACCAGGAAGAATTGCGGATCATGGCTGCGGTGCAGCTCGGTATGGACGGCTTTCACTCAAACACTCCGTGCTCGCAAATGACACGGTACCACCCTAGCAGCGCCCTCGCTGGAGACAATGCTCGCGACCCTGCTGATCGGTGCGAAAGGACTCAATGAAGCCGCCCTGGCGCTGGGTGACGAAGACGGTCCTGCCGTCACTGCCGCCGAAGGCGAGGTTGGTCGGCTCCTTGGCCTTCAGCGCGATCTCGCGCTCGACCGTGCCATTGGGCTTCATCAGCGCAATCGTACCCTTGAGAATGCGCGCGACATAAAGACGGCCGGCAACATCGGTGCGCAGGCCGTCGATGGTGTCCGGCTGGAATGCCTTGACGAGCTTTGCGTCCACGAGCTCATTGCCGCGGATGGCATAGGACCAGACCTGGCCGTTGCTGGATTCACCGACATAGAGCGTCCTGCCGTCGGGGCTGAGATCGATGCCGTTGGTGGTGCCCATCGCGCGCGGCGCCGACATGATCTGGCCCTGTACCGATCCGTCCGCAGACTTCGCAATGCGCCAGATGTGGCCTTCCCGGCCTTTCCAGTTCGGATCGCTCGCATAGATCGCGCCATCGCGGGCGATGGTGATGTCGTTCGGCTGGTTCATCTCGTCCGAGTGAAACCAGACAACCGGCTCGGTGCCACCTTTCGGGATCGCGAAGATGTTGTGCTTCTTGTAGTCGGCGATGAACATCGTGCCGTTGCGATCGAAGCGGATAGCGTTGCCGACGCTGCCCTCGGGGAGTGTCGCGAATGCTTCCGATGCAGCGCCGCCCGCGGGCAATCGACCGATGGTGCCGGGCTTGCCGAAATTCACCACGAAGAGATTGCCGTCGAGATCGGCAGCAGGCCCTTCGATGCCGTGCGTATATTCGTCTGATGGCGTCACCTGCACGCTTTCGAACAACTTCTGCTCGGCCGCGAGGAGCGGCGTCGTGACGACGAGCAGAATGCTACTGCACAGGCACCAGAAATTCCTGCCGGATGTAATAGCCATCGTCGTCGCTGCACTCGCCATTCAAATAGGGATCGGCTGGCCGGAAGAATCGGCTGAAGCCCGGTTTGTCTACAGCGTTCCTTTGTGTCACGACAACGACCTTGGCAGCCGGTATTTCGCCGCATTCCTTGTTCGCCTTGCCAAAGAATTTGCGCTGCGGCAGGCCGAGCTTGATGCGCATCGGCGTTCCCGGAACCATTTTCGCGACGAAGAGATCGATGGTGCTGAGCAGCGCCGCATAGCCAGGCTCGGTCTTCGGCAGGCTCTCGCCACCCGGCGGCATCAACTTCTCCGCACCAATGCCACGCAGCCGCGTGCGCAGCCTGCCGGAGGCGGGATCGCCCGGATAGATCCAGCCGTCCTGCGACAGCATGAAGCGAAGCACGGTCGCGTCCTTGTCTGCATCCGACTGACCTGTCTTCAGGCCGAAATCGGAATGGCAGCCGACGCAGTGCTTTTCGACGAGGTTTTTGCGCAGTGTAGTGAGCCGGATCTTGTTCTGCGCGTCCTTCGCAACAAAGGCGGCAAGCTGGTCGATCAGCGCCTGGCTGCGCGTATCGCACGGCAGCGGCGGCGGTGGATCGCCCGCGGCGCGATCGATGCGGATGATGGTCTGGTTCTTGTCCTCGACCAGCCAGATCGCGCCGTCCTCCGCGACGGTCATGCCGACCGGGGCGCCTTGCGGCCGCGCACCATTGACACGGTGCCAACCGGCGATCAGTTCGTCGAACGGCGCAGCGCCGACATCGCCGGCATCGGTCTGGAAATTGTGAGTCGGATCGGCCGCGCAGCTGACGTGATAGCGCACCGGCGCCGGGGCAGGTTTTGGAAAACCGTGATCGTCGACATCGTAGACCAGGACGCGACTGCCGGTCGGGCGATAGCCGTGCAGGCCCACCAAAAGCTTGCCTTCCAGCTCCGGAAATTTCGCTCCGTGATAATAGAGCATCGCAAGCGGTGCGCCGTGCGGCGGCATCAGCGAGAACGGCGCCTTGTAGAGCGCATTGGCCGTGCAGAGCGTCTTGTACACGCCGGATTGCAACACGAGTTTGAACTCGGGGCTCGGCGTCGACAAATCATAGCAATAGGGCCAGCCGTAGTGCTTGCCCTGCTCGATCGCGTTGATCTCTTCGTTCGGCTTGAAGATATCAGGCAGGTCACGGCCGTTCTCGCCCTGCAGGAAGGCGTAGCCGGCGTCAGGAAAGTTCGGATGCAACGCCAGCGCCAACGAGTTGCGCAAGCCCCGCGCGTAGATCGTGTGAGCGGGATCGGGATCGTTCGGTTTCAGCGCCAGGAAAACACCGACTGAGGGCGGCGTGAACAGCCAGATCGCAGCCATGGCAGAGGCGCCTTCCGCCGGCGCACATGGTTTCGTGATCGGCGCCGGCGTGATGCAATCGTCGCTGTGAGCGCCGACATTGACGAACAGCCGGCCGTTGCGATCGAACACGAACTGCTTCAACGGATGCGCAGCCTCATCGAGCTTGGTCCCGTCGGGCAGCGTGAGGCGGCGGCCGGGCATGTGACGGATGATGGTCTCGACCGTGCTGCGTGGATTATCTGCAAGCGGATCGAAACGGAAGATGGTCTCGGAGGTGGAGGCGTAGAGCTTCTTGTCCGGACCGATCACGAGGCCGAACGGATACTCGACGCCGGTCAGAAGTTCCCTCAACCGCTGGCCGCTGGCCGCGTTCGGATCGAGCAGCAGCAGCCGACCATCGGCGTGACCCCAGCCACCCATGTCTGCCACCACGAACAGGTCTCGGCCGGGTACCTGGATGATCGACCGCGGAAACCTAAGATGATCTTCCTCGCTGGCGACCAGGCCAGCGCAAAAGCCGGCCTTCATGTCGATCTGGACCCTGGGAAAGGCGAGATTGCCGCTGCCGCAGGTTTCCGTCCCCACCGCATAGCCGCTTTTCCTCACCGTTTCGGACGCAGCGAGCGAGACAAAGCCGAGCAGGACCGCCGCTATGGTGGCGACACCCACGCGCAAGCTCCGGCATCCATGTGTGAGATGATTCACAGCGGCCTCCCCACTTTCGGTCGAGTTTGTTCCATGCCGGCAAGGCTCCGTCCAGTTGGACATCACCCGCCTGTGATCAAACCCGTCAGGCGCGTGGTGCCGACCAATCTCCGTAGATTTCCTTACCGGGCTCGGCCCGAATGTTTTTCGAGTATTTCCGGTGGTACCGATATGCCACCCAAATCGCTTTCCAGAGGAGGCGTGTATGGTTCAGATGTATTTCCACTGCTCGAACGCCGACGGCACGCTGATCGATCGCTACGGCACTGCAGTCGCCAACCTGACCGAAGCGCGTGACCGCGCCGCCCAGATCATGCGCGTGATGATCCAGACGCCCGGTTCTGAGGACTGGCGCGATTGGGTGATCCATATCAGCGACGACGACGGCGAGGAGATCTTCGATCTCCCCTTCACCGCCATGCTCGGCAAGCCGCATTGAGGTGATGCCATGCTGTTCGCTTCATTGACCCTGTTCCGCCAGCCCCTCACCTTCGTCGCCAGCCAATTGCAGAAGCTGGTGCGGATCGCGGGCAACCCCTACCGTCCCGAGCTCCACTACATGCGCGGCCCTGGCCCGAAATGGCACGCCAAATATCAGGCCAGCCGGCTGAACCGCGGGCTCTGAGTTCTGCGCACTTCGCTGCTTTCCTGACAATCGTCTCACCAGTCGTCATACCCAGGACGTAGGCAAGGGAAAGCGACGCCGTCCTCCGGACGGCTATGCCGGCCATAACGACCAGACGGTGCGCCGCGAGCGCGCCGAGCAGGTCCGGCGTCAGGCTTATCGGATCGTCGAGCGGCTAGACCTGTAGGACGACATCCCGCGCCTGTTTCACACCTGCCATGTCGCGTCTCCCTCTGGATGTTCTCGTTGCCGGCAATGTGCCATTCTTCACGCGCTCCGCCAATTGTGGAGCGTCGACGTCAGCGCAACGAAGCCAAGACAGAGTTGAAGACGACACCATGCCTCATCAGTTCAGCCTCAACCAGATCATCCGCAAGCCCGCAGTGAAGTCCAAGGGCGGCATCGTCGCTTCGCAATCGCGGCGAGCGGCGGAGGTGGGAGCGGAGGTGCTGGCGGCCGGTGGTGATTGCATCGATGCGATCGTCGCAACCACCTTTGCGCTGAATGTGCTGGAGCCCTGGAACAGCGGCATCGGCGGCGGCGGCGCGATGGTGCTCTACCGCGCCAAGGAAAATCGCTACGAGGTGATCGACTACGGCATGTGCGCGCCGCTGAGCATCCGCGCGGCCGATTATCCCATCTCCGGAGACCGCGTCGCGACCGACTTGTTTCCGTGGCCGCGCGTCAAGGACGACCGCAATGTTCACGGTCCCGCCTCGATCGCGGTGCCGGGCGTCGTCGCCGGCATGGAGGAGGCGCACGGTCGCCACGCGAGGATGTCGTGGAAAGAGCTGCTCGCTCCGGCCGCAGCCCTCGCCGGCGAAGGCTTGCTGGTGGACTGGTGGACCGAGCTGACGATCACGGGCTCGGCGGCGGATCTTCGTCGCTATCCCGCGAGCGCGGCCATGTTCCTCAAGGACGGCCTGCCCCCAAGCCCGCCCTGGAGCATCGAGGCCGAGATCCGGCTGCCGCAGGACAATCTGAAGGCGACGCTATCGCATCTCGCCGAGGCCGGCCCGCGCGACTTCTATCAGGGCGATCTCGCCAAGAGCATCGCATCCGACATCAAGGCCGATGGCGGCTTGCTGTCAACAGAGGATCTCGCCGCGTTCCGCAGCCACCTGCGCGAGCCGCTGACGATCCCCTATCGCGGCGGCAAGGTGGTTGCGACGCCGGAGCTCACTGCCGGCCCCACCATGGCGTATGCGCTGCGTCTGTTGCAGCAGAATTTGAAGCCAGCAGGCGCGCCGGATGCGACCGCCTATGCTGAATATGCCGTTGCCTTGCAGGCCGCCTTCCGCGAGCGGCTCAAGGACATGGGCGATGCCGACGGCAAGCGCTCGCTCGGCGCTGAACATCTCGCACCGACCTGCACCACCCATTTCTCCGTGGTCGACCGCCACGGCAACATCGCCGCGGTGACGCAGACGCTGCTCTCATCGTTCGGCTCGAAATATGTGACGCCGCACACCGGCATTCCCATGAACAATGGCATCATGTGGTTCGACCCGACGCCCGGCACCACCAACTCGCTCGCGCCAGGCAAGCGCTGCCTCTGCAACTACACGCCAGTCATCGCCGAGACCAAGGACGGCAAGCGCCTCGCGGCCGGCGCTTCCGGCGGCCGCCGCATCCTGCCGTCGGTCCTGCAGCTCGTGTCCTTTGCGATGGACTTCGACATGGACCTCGATGCCGCCATCCACCAACCCCGCATCGATTGCAGCGAAGGCGCGATCGTGCTCGGCGACCCCAGGCTGCCAGCAGATACACGCAAGGCGCTTGCCGCACGCTTCGACTACAAGGAAGCGCCGGTGCAGACCCTGCCGATGAAGTTCGCCTGCCCGAGCGTGGTGATGCGCGACGGCGACACAAATTCCGGGGCGGTTGAGATCTTCCAGCCCTGGGCCGACGCGGTGGCGGAGGCCTGAGCTAAATCCCCAGCCGGTCGCGCACGCGGCCGGCAATCACGGCCGTGGTCACCCCCACCGGCCAGAATGCGTGCATCGGGATCGGCTTGATGCCGGTGACGGGCATGTCGATCTCGGCCTTCGCGCCGCCGATCAGCCGGCGCGCGAGCTGCGCGCCCATCGCCGTCGAGAGGGCGACCCCGCGGCCATTGCAGCCGAGCGAGATCAGGATGTTCTCCGCGGGCTCGTGCACATGCGGATAGTGGTCTTTGGTGATGGCGAGCCGGCTGTTCCAGCCATGGGTCCAGGTCACGCCCTTGAGCTGCGGCCACAGCCGCTCGGCGTAACGAACGAGATAGGCGACGTCATCAGGCGACTTGATCCAGCGCATCGGACCGCGCCCGCCCATCAGCAGGCGGTTGTTCTGGTCGATGCGGTAGTAGACGGTGATGTGACCGCTCTCGTAGAGCACCGGCCGTGTCGGCATGATCGAGCGCGCGACGTCGTCCGAAATCGGCGCGGAGGCTGCGATCGAGGAGAACACCGGCACGATGGTGCGGCGAAGCGCCGGCCAGAGATCGTCGGTGAAACCATTGGTCGCGAGCAGGACCTTGTCGGCATGCACGACCGCGCGCGGCGTCCCGATGCGCCATCGACTGCCGTCGCGGCGGAGCGACAGCGCCGGCGTCTCACCATAGACCTTCGCGCCAGCTGAGATCGCGGCGCGCGCGAGGCCGCGGGCGTAACTGAGAGGATGCAAATCGCCGCCGCGTGTGTCGAGCATCGCGCCGATATAGCGGTCGGTGCCGGTCATCTCGCACAGCTGCTCGCGATTGAGATACGTCACCGGCATGCCGCGGCGGATGCATTGCTGCGCTGTCTTCTCGATCGCCCCGGCGCTGGCCTCGTTGTACGCGGCACGCAGCGTGCCGTTCTGCCGCGCCTCGCACGGGATCTGGTAGCGGCGAATCAGATCATGCGTGAAGTTCGGCGTGCCGTAGGAGAATTCGATCATTCGGCGGCCGAGCTCGGCACCGAAATCGGCCTCGATCTGATCAGGATCGTGCTTCAGGCCGGGATTGGTGTGGCCGCCATTATTGCCCGACGCGCCCCAGCCCGGCTCCTGCGCCTCCAGCACCAGCGCCTCGACGCCCTGCTCTGCCAGATGCAATGCCGTGGACAGGCCCGTGTAACCACCGCCGATGATTGCGACGGAGACGCTCTTGTCGGTATCGAGCGGCGGCGTAGAGACGGGCGCAACGGCGGTGTCGGCATAGAGCGAGGGCGGCAGCGGCAGGCGCGTCATGGCGAAGTCCGGTCAGAGCGGATGCAGCACGCGGCGCAAGAAATCCTGCGTGCGCGGATGCTGGGGTTGGTTGAGCAGCGTCTTCGCCGGGCCCTGTTCGACGATGATTCCGCCATCGATGAACAGCACGCGGTCGGCGACATCGCGTGCAAAACCCATCTCGTGGGTGACGACGACCATGGTCATGCCGTCGTCGGCGAGCTTGCGCATCACGCCGAGGACGTCGCCGACGAGTTCGGGATCGAGCGCCGAGGTCGGCTCGTCGAACAGGATCGCCTTCGGTTGCATGGCGAGCGCACGTGCGATCGCGACGCGCTGCTGTTGCCCGCCCGAGAGTTGCGGCGGATGTGCATCGGCTTTCTCGGCAAGGCCGACTTGCGCCAATAGCGCACGGCCGCGCTCGATCGCCTGCGCGCGCGGCTCCTTTTTCACGAAAAGCGGGCCCTCGATGACATTCTCGAGCGCCGTCCGATGCGGGAACAGGTTGAAACGCTGGAATACCATCGACACCTGCGTGCGGATGTTCACGATCGAGGGCGCGTCACGGTCGACCTTCAGTCCTTCGATACTGATGTCGCCACGATCGTAGCTTTCCAGCCCGTTGATGCAGCGCAGGATCGTGGACTTGCCCGACCCCGAAGGTCCGACGATGCAGACGACCTCGCCCTTCTGCACGGAGGCCGTGATGCCCTTGAGCACCTCGACCTTGCCAAAGCTCTTGTGAATGTCGTTGAGCTCGATCATCGCTTGCCCGCCCGCTTCTCGAAGTGACGGACCAGCAGGATCAGCGGAATGCTCATGGTGAGATACATCAGCGCAACCATCGTGAACACGTTGGTGTTCTTGAAGGTCGAGGACGCAATCAGCTTGCCTTGCAGCGCAAGCTCGGCGACCGTGATGGTCGAGGCCTGCGACGAATCCTTCAGCATCATGATCATGACGTTGCCATAGGGCGGCAGCACGATGCGCACCGCCTGCGGCAATACCACGCGGCGCATCGTCAGCCACCAGCCCATGCCGATCGACTGCGCCGCCTCGATCTGGCCCTTGTCGATGGCTTCGATGCCGGCGCGGAAATTTTCAGCCTGGTAGGCCGAATAGGCGATGCCTAGGCCGAGGATCGCTGCCTGCAGCGCGCTGAGCGTGACGCCGAGATCGGGCATCACGAAGTAGAGGTAGAACAGCAACACGATGATCGGGATGCCGCGGATCACGTTGATCAGGCTGGCGCTGAGCAGCGACAGTGCCTTGATGCCGGAGACCCGCATCATCGCCCAGATCAAGCCGAGCACCGTCGAGAGCAGCAGCGAGCCGATGGTGACGATGATCGTCAGCGCGACACCGCTCATCAGGATCGGGAAGAACTCGACGGCGTCGTGCCAGAAGCCTTTCATCGGGCAGCCTTCGATACGCCGTTATCAGCCCTGGGCCTTCAGGCCCCATTTATCGAGAATCTTGTCGATGGTGCCATTGGCCTTCAGCTTTGCGAGCGAGGCGTTGATCTTGCCGAGCAGAGCGCTCTCGCCCTTGCGCACGCCGATGCCGACCGAGCCGACGGTGACGGGCTTGTAGCCGTCAACGAGACGCGTCTCGGGGAAGCCACCCTGCTTCAGATTGTAGGCGAGGATCGGATAGTCGGCGTAGCCAGCCTTGAGACGGCCGGTGTTCACGTCGCGCAGGATGTCCGGGATGGTGTCGTAGGCTTTCACGTCCGCGAACAGGCCGGTCTTCTTCAGCGCATCGACGAAGGCGGTGCCGACTTGCGCGCCCACCGTCTCGCCCTTCAGATCGTCCTGCGTCGCATAGGCCTTGGTGTCGCTCTTCGGCACGACCAGACCTTCGCCATAGGTGTAGATCGGATCGGAGAAGTCGACGACTTCCTTGCGCGGCGCCGTAATGAACATCGCGGCGGCAATGATGTCGATCTTGCTCGAGGTCAGCGACGGGATCAGCGCCGAGAACTGCATCGGCTCGATCTGCACGTTGAAGCCCGCGTCCTTGCCGATCTCGGTGACGAGATCGACCATGATGCCCTGGATGGTATTGGTCTTGGTGTCGAGGAAGGTGAAGGGAATGCCCGTCGGCGTCGAGCCGACCTTCAGCACCTGCTGAGCCGAAGCCGGCATCACCGCGGCAATCGCGAGCGCCGCGACCGCGGCCAGACCAAAACGCTTCATCGCATCCCCCTTTGGGTCCCGACCGATGGCGGCGCTCGCACGTCGTCATCGCAGACGTTGCGGGCCGAGCCGTTTCGGCCTATTTTCACCAATATGAAAATTTGGTCACACTTTCGCGGATGACGCAAGCGGTTTTCATGCACATGAAGGAAGCGATTTGACGTGAGCGGTGGTAAAAGAATGCGCAAACCGGCCGCCGCAAAGCCGGCCCGGAAGGTCAAGAAGGCGACCGCGAAGCCGGTGGAGCCCGCGATGGACGTTGCGGTCGGGCGTCGTATCCGCGATCTCAGGCGCGTCAGACAGTTCTCGCTGGAAACGATTGCGGCGCGCACGGATCTGTCGATCGGATTTCTTAGCCAGATCGAGCGCGGCCTGTCGTCGCCCTCGCTGCGCGTGCTCGCGATGCTCTCCGACGTGCTCGGCGTCGGCATCGCCGCCCTGTTCGGCGCGAGCCCGAGTGCCGACGGCACTTCCGATCAAATCGTCACGCGCGGGCTGCAACGGCCGGAGCTGAAGCTCTGGCGCACGGGCGTATCCAAACAATTGCTGAGCCCGGCGAGTGCCGACAACAAGCTCAATCTGTTCCTGGTGCATCTTGAGCCCGGCGGCTCGACGGGCGATGAGCTCTACACTCATGACGGCGAGGAAGCCGGCCTCGTCCTCGAAGGCGAGATGATGCTGACGGTGGACAACGAGACCTGGTCGCTGAAGACCGGCGACAGTTTTCGCTTTGCCAGCCGGCGGCCACACCGGTTTTCTAATCCGGCGCAGGATGCGAAGGCGGTCGTGCTGTGGGTGAATTGCGTGACGGGAGCGGGATAGGTCTCTCCTACGTCATTGCGAGCGGAGCGAAGCAATCCAGAGTCGCACCGCGGCGGCAGTCTGGATTGCTTCGTCGCAAGAACTCCGCGCAATGACGAGGGGATGGAGTCTTACCCAAACCGGTGCTGATACCGATTCACCGTCAACTCACTCACATCCACGTCCGGCTTCTTGCCTGAGAGCATGTCTGCGAGGATGCGGCCGGAGCCGCAGGACATGGTCCAGCCGAGCGTGCCATGGCCGGTATTGAGGTGGAGGTTGGCATATTGCGTCGGGCCGATCACGGGCGGGCCGTCCGGCGTCATTGGGCGCAGGCCGCTCCAGAACGTCGCTTTGGCAAGATCGCCGCCGCGCGGGAACAGATCGGTCAGGGAGTGATCGAGCGTGGCGCGGCGCGCTTCATAGAGCTTGGTCGAGAAACCCGAGATCTCCGCCGTGCCGCCGACGCGGATGCGATCGCCCAGACGGGTGATCGCGACCTTGTAGCTCTCGTCCATCACGGTTGATTCCGGCGCACCAGAGGCGTCCTTGATCGGCACCGTGATCGAATAGCCCTTCACCGGATAGACCGGCAGCGCAATGTCCAGCGGCGCGGCCATTCGCGACGAATAGCTTCCGAGTGCGAGCACATATGAGTCTGCCTGCAGCATCCCGGCGCTGGTCACGACACCGCTGACGCGTCCGCCCTCAGTGACGATGCGGTCAATGCCGGTGTTGAACAGGAAGCGCACGCCGAGCGCCTGGGCATGCTTGGCCAGCGCCTGCGTGAACATGTGGCAGTCGCCGGTTTCGTCCTCCGGCAGGCGAAGGCCGCCGACGAATTTTTCCTTCACACCGGCAAGAGCAGGCTCGACTGCGATGCAGCCTTCGCGACTCAGCGTCTCGTAAGGCACGCCGTATTGCTTGAGCACGGCGACGTCTTCGCCGGTGCCGTCGAGCTGGGCCTGGTAGCGGAACAGCTGCAGCGTGCCCTGCGTGCGCTCGTCATATTGAATGCCGATGTCGCGACGGAGATCGCGCAGACAATCGCGGCTGTATTCCGCGATCGGGATCATCCGGCTCTTGTTGACCGCGTAGCGCGCGCTGGTGCAGTTGCGCAGCATCTTGAGCAGCCAGACCCACATGACAGGGTCGATCTTCGGCCGGATCACCAGCGGGCCGTGCTTCATCAACAGCCACTTGACCGCCTTCACCGGCACCCCAGGACCGGCCCATGGCGACGAATAGCCCGGCGAAACTTCGCCGGCATTGGCAAAGGAGGTCTCGAGCGCCGGCTCAGGCTGACGGTCAACGACCGTCACCTCGTGGCCGGCGCGGGCGAGGTAATAGGCAGAGGTGACACCGATGACACCGCTGCCGAGGATCAGAACTTTCACGCTTGGTCAAACTCCCGCGGCATCACGCTCGCCGCTGCAAGATAGAACTCTGCAGCGGCGAGAGCAATTATCAGGCCACCTTCTTGATGGCGTCACCGAGGATCGAGACGATCTGGTCGATGTGGCTCTTCTCGACGATGAGCGGGGGCGACATCGCGAAGCTGTCGCCGCTCATGCGCAGGTAGAGGCCGGTGTTGAAGCAGTCGACCATGACGTCGTAACCGCGCGCACCGGCGATGCCGTCACGCGGCGCCAGCTCGACCGCGCCCATCAGGCCGCAATTTCTGATATCGACGACATTCGGCAGACCCTTCAGCTGATGCAGCGCATCGCGCCAGTATTCGGCCATGGTCGCACCGCGCGTCAGCAGGCCCTCGCCCTTGTAGATGTCGAGCGTCGCAATGCCCGCAGCGCAGGCGGTCGGATGCGCCGAGTAAGTGTAGCCGTGGAACAACTCCATCTGGTTCTCAGGGCCAACCATCATGCCGTCATGCACCTTGCGGCTCGCGAACACCGCGCCGCAGGGAATGGTGCCATTGGTGATGCCCTTGGCCGTCGTCATCAGGTCAGGCGTGACGCCGAAGAAGTTGGCGGCGAACGGCGTGCCGAGGCGACCAAAGCCGGTGATGACCTCGTCGAAGATCAGCAGGATGCCGTGCTTATCGCAGATCCCGCGGAGGCGCTGCAGATAGCCCTTCGGCGGCGGCAGCACCGCGGTCGACCCCGGCACCGGCTCGACGATGACGGCCGCGATGGTCTCGGCACCGTGCAGGGCGACCAGACGCTCGAGGTCATCGGCGAGCTCGGCGCCATGCTCCGGCTGGTCCTTGGCGAAGGCGTTGCGGGAGAGATCATGGGTGTGGCGGATGTGGTCGACGCCCGGCAGCAGCGTGGCGAAGGCGCGACGGTTGGCAACCATGCCGCCGACCGAGGTGCCGCCGAAGCCGACGCCGTGATAGCCGCGCTCGCGGCCGATCAGGCGGGTGCGGCTCGCCTGGCCGTTGGCACGATGATAGGCGAGCGCGATCTTCAGCGCGGTGTCGACCGATTCAGAGCCGGAATTGGTGAAGAAGATTCGATCGAGGCCATCAGGCGCGATCTCGGCAAGACGCTCGGCGAAGTCGAAGGCCAGCGGATGGCCCATCTGGAAGGCCGGTGCGAAGTCCAGCGTCATCAACTGCCGCTCGACGGCAGCGGCGATCTGCCTGCGGCCGTGGCCGGCATTGACGCACCAGAGACCGGCGGAGGCATCGATCACCTTGCGGCCGTCGACAGTGGTGTAGTGCATGCCCTCGGCCGAGGAGAACAGGCGCGGCGCCTTCTTGAACTGGCGGTTAGCCGTGAACGGCATCCAGAACGAGTCGGTCTTGATAGTGTTCGGAATCTGATGAAGGGTCACGACCACGCTCCTTTGCTGACGGCATAGCAGAGCCACGGCTTCGATAGGGCAACAAGTCCTTTTCTGGTGATCTGCAAGCCATTGATTTTACTAGGCTCGATGGTCCATATTTGCGCGATCCGCAACACCTGAAACAGGGACCAGAGGCATGAGCGTCGACATCGGTGGACGGCTGCGATTCATCCGGGCGCGCCACAAGCTGTCGCAGCGCGAGCTCGCCAAGCGCGCCGGGGTCACCAATTCGACGATCTCGTTGATCGAATCCAACCAGATGAATCCGTCGGTCGGCGCGCTCAAGCGCATCCTCGACGGCATCCCGATGGGGCTCGCCGAGTTCTTCGCGCTGGAGCCGGAGAGCCGACGCAAGATCTTCTACCGCGAAGAGGAGCTCACCGAGGTCGGCAAGAAGCCGATCTCGTATCGGCAGGTCGGCGACAATCTGTTCGGCCGCAGCCTGCAGATCCTGAAGGAGCGCTACGAGCCCGGCAGCGATACCGGACGCGTCCATCTCGTCCATGACGGCGAGGAAGGCGGCATCGTGATCTCGGGCAAGCTCGAAGTCACCGTCGAGGATGAGCGCCGCATCCTCAATCCCGGCGATGCCTATTATTTCGAAAGCCGTCGCCCGCATCGCTTTCGCTGTGTCGGCGGCAAGCCGTGCGAAGTGATCTCGGCCTGCACACCGCCGACGTTCTGACGTGCAGCGCCGCTCAACCTTCCTGAACCGGGATCAGGCATCGGGCGACCAAGGAGCAGACCCTAACCTGCTTCGAAGAGCCTCTATGTCCGCGCCTCTCCGCCTCGCGTTGCTTGCAGCCGCGTTGCTCAGCCCCGCCACCGCTGACGCGATGGACGACTTCATGCGCGCCAGCAGCAGCGGATCTGCGGCGATGACGTTCTGCGTACAGAACTCCGATGGAAGCAAGATCGAGGGCGGCACAAGCAAATTCTGCAAGGCTAACGGCTACGACAAGCTCGTCGCTATGGTTGACGCATCGTTTGCGGCCGCGGTCACCAGGGCTCCCGCGAACGTTCGGCCGCTGTTCAAGCGCGATCAGGTCTGGTTCAACGAGATGATCCAGGAAGCCGCCTCTACCGTTGAGGACGTCGACGAGGCCGAACTGCGTCAGATCATGACCGACGTGCTGCGCCGGCGCGCGGCCACGCTCGACGACCTCGCGCGCGGCTTCGGCCGCGGCGGCCTCACCGGCGCCTGGGCCAACGCTTTCGGCGTCGTCACCATCACAGCGACCGAAGCAGGCGCCGCCTACCATCTCGAAGCGGAGTTGAGCTCCGACTATGGCAGCGACAAGCATTGGCAATGCAGGCTCAAGGCCGACGTCAAGCCGGTCGCAGACGGTTGGCTCGTTGGCGTCACGGTCCCGACGCAACCATCCGAGCCCGGCGCGAAAGCCGCCGCTCCCCTCTCCATCAAACTGCGGCGCCAGAGCGATACGCTCCGCATCGTTCTCCAGGCCACCGAAGAGGAATGGTTCTCGTCCAATGATCCGGATTGCGATCACCCCGGCCAGGTGACCGGCACCTTTTTCGCGCGCGGCAGCCAGAATGGGAGCGACAAGACCGACACTGGCTTCGTGGCGCCGACTTTCGAATGCACGCGACCTGAAACGGCGACCGACGAAGAGATTTGTGCTGATCCCGATCTCGCCGCGAACGACCAGCGACTGAATCGCGCATGGAAAGCGCTGCTGCCGCGCCTGGACGATGCAACGCGACGCGCGCTGATGGACGACCAGCGCCACTGGGTGAGCGCCCAGGCTCTGCAATATCCCGAATTCCTGCATCCCGCGTGGGAAAAGCAGACATCGGCGATGCATTACACGGTGTTTGGACGCGACCGTCTCAGCAGCCTGCAACGTGAACGCATCGCGCTGCTCGAAGGCTTTGACGAAAAACGCACCGGTCTGGCCGGCACTTGGGTGGCCTATAACGCGATCATCAAGATCACCATCAAGGATGGCTCGATCGATGCTCAGGGCTGGAAGTGGCAGCAGGCAGACTGGAAGGGCGGCTGCGACTACGAGATGAGCGGCGAGATCAAGGCCGGCACGTTCCACGCGAACGACCAGGGTCAGAACCCGGATACGCTCGAGCGCGACCACGCCATGCTCGTCGTCAACCGGCTCGACGACAGCTTTACCAGGAAGCGCGAGGGCAAGACCGACAACAGCGGCGACGAGCCGAAATGCAAGCGCAACATCACGATCTCCTCAACGGCACGGCTGTTTCCGGCAAAGCCCTCGGAGGACATCGATCATCCAACCGGCGCGATCCGCTAGGTGGCTCGCTTTCGAACCTGACGCGCCACCCGCGAGACCAAGAACCAGATCAATCCCTTCCCGCCTCGCGGAGTGCATCACCATGGCGAGCCGCATCGGCCTCATCTCGCGCCTGATCGGCGCGGTGCTGCTCGCCTGCGTCACCACCGCGGCGCAGGCCGAGAAGCGCGTCGCGCTGGTGATCGGCAATTCGGCCTACCAGACGGTCGCAAAGCTGCCCAATCCCGCCGCCGACGCAAAGCTGATGTCGGATACCCTGCTCTCGCTCGGCTTCTTCGTGGTCGGCGGCGGCGCGCAGGTCGATCTGGACAAGGCAGGCTTCGATCGCGCGCTACAGGCCTTCGACAAGGAGCTGATCGGCGCCGACGTGGCGCTGTTCTACTTCGCCGGCCACGGCATCGAAACGCACGGGCTCAATTATATCGTGCCCGTCGACGCCCACCCGGCGGATGAAGGCGATGTCTTTACGCAGGCCGTCGGCCTCGCCGGCGTACTCGAGCAGATGGAAAAATCCGGCGCCAAGATCAACATGATGTTGCTCGATGCCTGCCGCAACAATCCGTTTGGCGGACACGGCCTGCCCGCGACCGCCGATGGGCTTGCGCAGATGCAGGCGCCACCTGGCACGCTGATTTCCTTTGCGACTCAGCCGCACAGCGTCGCGCTCGACGGCGAGGACGGCCACAGTCCCTATACGCACGCCCTCACCGAGACCATGCGGCATCCGGGCTATGGCCTGTTCCGCACGTTCAACGAGATGGGGTTGAATGTCGAGAAAGCCACGCATGGTGAGCAATTGCCGTGGGTCGCGACATCACCGATTTCCGCGAGCTTCTATTTCGCCGGAAAGGCCGCGCCGCCGAGCCCCGCGCAGACCGTGCCCGTACCACTGACCGAAGCGTCGCTCTCCAACCAGGTTCTGCGCCGCGATCTCGTGACCGATTGCGATCGCCTGGCGACGATGCCCTACGACACGCTCGCCGCACAGGGTGTGGCAGCAACTCCATTTGAGAAGATCAAGGCGGCCGAGGCGGCCGCCGCCTGCAACGACGCCATGCAAACTTACCCTGAGGTACCACGGTTCGCCTACGAAGCCGGCCGTGCCGCCTTGGCGCGCAAGGACACCGCGGAGGCGCTGCGGCTATTCCAGAAGGCCGCAGCATCAGGCTATCCGCCGGCCATGCACAACATCGGCGTGCTCTATGCAACCGGTGAAGGTGTCAAGACCGACAAAGCCGAGGCGACGCGCTGGTACAAGAAGGCATCGGACGCTGGCCATCCGCTCGGGATGCTGGAGCTTGGCTGGATCTACGCGTTCAGCGATGGAGCAGCGAGAAATTGTCCGGAGGCGATCAGGCTCCAGGAGGCTGCGGTCAAGGCCGGCGTCGGCGCTGCGATGAACAATCTCGGCCTGCTCTATGTGCGGGGCCGCTGTGTCGAGCGCAACTACACAGAGGCGCGCCGATTGTTCGAGCAGGGAGCAGCGCTGAACGACGACGCAGCCCTGAACAGCCTGGGTTCGATGTACAACGAGGCCCAGGGCGTGCCGCGCAATACGCGGCTCGCCCGGGACTTGTTTGAAAGGTCTGCTGCGCAGGGATATGCACTCGCCAAGCAGAACCTGCGCGACATGCGCCGCTAGCGTCGTCAGCGCTGCTGCGTCAGCAGTTCCTCGATCCGGATCGGGAAGCGGCGTACCCGTACACCGGTTGCGTGCCAGACGGCGTTAGCGACCGCGCCGGCGCTGCCGGTGATGCCGATCTCGCCCACGCCCTTGATGCCAAGCGCATTGACATGCGGATCGTGTTCCTCGACCGTGATCACGTCGAGCGGTGGGACATCGGCATTCACTGGGATATGGTACTCGCCGAGATTGGCATTCATGATCCGCCCGCTGCGGCGATCGGTGATGGCCTCCTCGTGCAGCGCAAACGATAGACCCCAGATCATGCCCCCGAACAGCTGGCTTTTCACCAGATGCGGATTGACGATGCGTCCCGCGGCGAAGGCGCCGACCATGCGGGTGACGCGGATCTGGCCGAGCTCGGGATCGACCTTCACCTCCGCGAACACCGCGCCGTGGGCGTGCATGGCATACTCCTCCATCGCCGCCGGGTTCGGTGCGCCGGTGCCACGAGCTTCGACTTCGGCGACGCCTGCGCGCGCGAGGATCTCGGCGTAGCTCTCGCTACGGCTTTCGTCGTCGCGCCGGATCAACCGTCCATCACGCGCGATCACGCCGGCATTGCCCGCACCGAACAGCGGCGAGCGTTCATCACTGGTGGCGAGGTCAGCGAGCTTGGCGATGACGGCCGCCCCGGCGCTGTGGATCGCAGCACCCGCGGTTGCCGTATGTGCCGAGCCGCCGGCGATGCCGGCGTCGGGCAGATCGGACGTGCCGGCCTTGAACGTGACGCGCTCGATATCGAGGCCGACGGCATCGGCCGCGATCTGGGCCAACGCTGTCCAGGCGCCCTGCCCCATGTCATGTGCGCCGATCTCCATCGCGCCGCTTCCGTCGCGACGGATCGCCGCGCGCGCCTCAGCCTGGAACATCAGCGCGGGGAATGTCGCGGTGCCCATTCCCCAGCCGACCAGAAGTCCGGCATCGTCGCGCATCTGTCGCGGCTGGAGCGTGCGCTTCGCCCAGCCGAAACGCGCCGCGCCCTGATCGTAGCAGGCACGCAGCGCTTTCGAGGAGAACGGTTTTCCCGTGATCGGCTCGACCTCGGCATAGTTCTTCAGGCGGAAGGCCAGCGGATCCATGCCGCAGGCCCACGCCATCTCGTCGATCGCACTTTCCAGCGCGATCGATCCCGTCGCCTCACCGGGCGCGCGCATGAACAGCGGCGTCCCGGTGTTGACGCGAACGGCGTCGTGCGAGGTGCGGATCGCCGGCGCCGCATAGAGCGTGTGCGAGGCATCTGCGGCAGGCTCGTAGAAATCGTCGAACGTGCTCGACACGGTGCGCGCGTGGTGATCGAGCGCGGTCAGGCGCCCCTCACCGTCGGCACCGATGCGCAGGCGCTGACGCGTCGGCGCGCGATGGCCGACCGGGCCATACATCTGCTCACGGCGCAGCACCAGCTTCACCGGCTTGCCGACCAGCTTTGCCGCCATGATGCCGAGGACCGGAGGACCGGCCATCAGTCCCTTCGAGCCGAAGCCGCCGCCGAGGAAGGGGCTGCGGATGTGGATCTTGTCATGGGGGATGCCGAACAGCTCGGCAACACGCGCCAGGGACAACATCAATCCCTGGGTCGGCATGTCGATCTGAAGACTGTCGCCGTTCCATTGAGCGACGATCGCATGCGGCTCCATGGCGTTGTGATATTGCGCTGGCGTCTCGTAGATCGAGTCGATCTGCTTGTCGGCTGAAGCAAGGCCTGCCGCGACATCACCATGGTGATTCTCCGCAGGATTGCCGACGCCGACGACTGGCGGCACGTAACTCTTGCCGGCATCGAGGCCGACGAGGGCGGGCAGCGTCTCATAACGCGGCGCCAACAGCACCGCACCTTCCGTCGCAGCCTCGAGCGTCTCGGCGATCACGACCGCGATCGGCTGGTTGGCGTAACGAACGTCGTTGCTCTGCAGCACCTCCATCCGGAACACGAACGGATTGGTCTTGATTTCAGGATCAATCGCAAGCTGCGGCTTGTGGTCGGGCGTCATGACATCGACGACGCCGGGATGACGCTTGGCGGCAGTGACATCGAGCGACGTCACGCGGCCATGCGCGATGCTGGACACGGCCATCACCGCAAACAACATGCCGGGCGGGTGATTGTCGGCGGCATAGGTGGCCTGTCCCTTGACCTTGAGCACCCCGTCGCGGCGGGTCAGCGGCTGGCCGATGCTCGAGCCGTGGCGGAGATGGGCTGGCGCACTGGTGAGATTGAGCTCAGGCATGGATGGCTCCAGACGTCGAAGCAAAGGGGGAGGCCGGCAGCGCGGGGATACGCGCGGGCGTGCCGGCTGCGGCAAGTGTCAGCGCGCGCACGACGATGCGGCGCGCGAGCTCGATCTTGTAGGCATTGTCGCCGGACGGTTTTGCGTCGGTAAGCGCACGCCATGCGGCTTCCTGGAAGGCATCGGCCGTGGGTGCGACGCCCTTCAGAACATCCTCCGCGGCACGGGCACGCCAGGGCTTTGCGGCCACTCCTCCGAGCGCGAGCCGGGCTTCCGCAACCTTGCCGTTCTCGATCCGCAGCGCCGCCGCAGCCGAGACGATCGCGAAAGCATAGGAGGTTCGCTCGCGAACCTTCAGATAGCGCGCATGCGCGGCAAACCCACGCGCGGTAGGCGGTAGACGCACTGCGACGATGAGATCGCCTGGCTCGAGCGCAGATTCACGCTCCGGCGTATTGCCGGGAAAACGATGCAGTTCGTCGAGTGCGATCTCGCGGCGGCCGCTCTTGCCCTCGATCTCGACGATGGCATCGAGCGCGACCAAGGGCACGCAAAAGTCCGAGGGGTGCGTTGCGATGCAGCTGTCACTCCAGCCGAGCACGGCATGGGTACGATTTTCGCCGTCGCGTGCGTCGCAGCCCGAGCCGGCCTCGCGCTTGTTGCAGCGGCTGGCAGTGTCATAGAAATACGCGCAACGCGTCCGTTGCAGGAGATTGCCGCCGACAGTTGCAGCATTGCGCAATTGCGCGGATGCGCCGGAGAGCAACGCTTCGGCAATGGCCGGATAGGCCTTCGCGAACTCTGGATCATGCGCAAGGTCGGCATTGCCCACGAGCGCGCCGATGCGCAACGACCCATCGGCAAGGCGTTCGACCTGATCGAGCCCTTCAAGATGCGTGACATCGACCAGCCGATCCGGGCGGCTGACATTGCCCTTCATCAAGTCGAGCAGATTGGTGCCGGCGGCGAGATAGGTCGCGCCCGGCTGGGCGGCGGCAGCGACGGCCTCGGCAACCGTGGCCGGCCTGACATATTCGAACTGTTTCATGCTGAGCGCCTCTTATTGGTTTCGTCGGCACCGGCTTGCGCTTCAAGCACGGCATCGACGATGCCGGCGTAGGCGCCACAACGGCAGAGATTGCCGCTCATGCATTCGCGGATACGCTCGGGATCGTTGCCGGCCTGGGCTTCCTGCATCATGCCGATTGCGCTCATGATCTGGCCGGGCGTGCAGAAGCCGCACTGGAAGCCGTCATGGGCGATGAAGGCGGCCTGAACGGGATGGAGCTGGTCGCCGCGCGCAACGCCCTCGATGGTGAGGATGTCGGCACCATCATGGCTGATGGCGAGTGCGAGGCAGGAATTGATGCGCTTGCCGTCGACGAGAATGGTGCAGGCGCCGCACTGGCCGCGGTCGCACCCCTTCTTGGTTCCGGTAAGGTGGAGGCGCTCACGCAGGAGATCGAGCAGCGTGACACGCGGATCGTCGAGGACGAAATCGCGTCGCGCACCGTTCACGGTGAGGCTGATGGAGTGGTTCATACAAGGCTCCGATCAGATATGGACATGGCTCATCGGCCGGCGCGCCACCGCCGTGGCCGCCGTCGATATCGCGCCGGCCAGACAAGATCCGGCCGACACCAGCGAAGATACGGAGGCTGCCTCCGCTTAACAAGGGCTGCCGAGAAATATTTGGAATTCGTCAAAAGCCCGTGCGCGGACAACGCGATGCAGCCCTGCAAGGGTTCAGCGAGGGTTCAATCTAACCAATTCGTGATCTACATTGCCTGACATGGATGACCACACCGACCAGACCCGCAAGCCCCGCGCCGATGCCGTGCGCAATCGCGAGCGCGTGCTCGAGGCGGCCAAGGTCGTGTTCAACGCCGGCGGCCCGGAGGCGAGCCTGGAGGCCGTGGCCAAACGCGCCGGCGTCGGCATTGGCACGCTTTACCGACATTTTCCGACGCGCGAGGATCTGTTCGAAGCGGTGTACCGGCGCGAGGTCGAGCAGCTCAGCGAGCTAGCCGAACAATTGAAGAATGCCAAGGACCCGGTCGATGCACTCCGACGCTGGCTTCACTCGGGCGTCGAATTCGTTGCCACCAAGAAGGGCATGGTGGCAGCCTTGGCACTTGCGGTCCAAAGCGGGTCCGAGCTGCATGCCTTCTCTTTCGAGCGCCTGACCAAAGCGATCGGCTCGCTGCTCGACCGCGCAACCGCAGCCGACGCAATGCGCGCCGACATCAGTCCCGAGGACTTGCTGCGCGCGTTCTTCGGCATGTGCTACATGCACGACCAGCCCGGCTGGCAGTCGTCGGTGCTGCGGATGCTCGACGTGTTCGTCGATGGCCTGCGCGTGCAGCCGGCCGCGAAAGCCAAGGCGCCCGCGGCCAAGCGAACGAAGCCGGCGGTGAAACGCAAGCGATAGCGCCTCCGTATCTCCCATGGTCGTGCTAGGATCAGCATCGTCGGGATTTCAACGCGGAGCCAGCCATGCGCATTGCCGTCTTGCTCGTCGTTCTCAGTATTGCTTGCACTCCGATCTCCGCGCGCGCCGACGACGTCACGACGGCGCAAGGCGTGATCCGAGCTCAAGAACAAGCCTTCGGCCATGACGACGCGGCAGCCGCCTATTCCTACGCGGCGCCGGCGGTCAAGCAGATCTTCCCTGCGCCCGACATCTTCATGTCGATGGTGCAGAACGGTTACGCACCGGTCTACCGGCACAAGAGCTTCGAGTTCGGCGACAGCAAGATCGAAGGCAGCTCGGTCGCCCAGCGCGTTCACATCATCGATGCCAATGGCGAAGCCTGGGAAGCGCTCTACACGCTCGAGCAGCAGGCCGACGGCAGCTACAAGATCACCGGCTGCTCGCTGCTGAAGGCAGGACAGGCGGTCTAGGTCGCCTCGAGAAACAACGACACCACGGTCGCGATCGCACCCAAGGTAATCGCCGTGTCCGCGACATTGAAAATGGCGAACGACCAGTCCCTGTAAGAGAGGTGAACGAAGTCGATCACTGAGCCGATCCGGGCCCGGTCCAGCACATTGCCGAGCGCGCCGGCAATGATCAGGGCAAGTCCGGTGGCCAGGATCGGCTGCCGCGCCGGCACGCGGCGGAGCCACCAGCCCAACACTGCGCAGGCCAGGAGAGATAGCCCAACCAGCGGCCAACGCTGCGTATCATCAGCGAACCGGAGGAAGCTGAACGAGACGCCTTTATTGTAGGACAGCAGGAGGTCGATCGATGGCAACGCCGAGGGCGAGAGAATGGTCATCGGGCGGCCGGGCTGGAGCAAACCGACGAGGAGCTGCTTCGTGCCCTGATCCAGCAACACGACGACGAGGATCAGCCAGATCCAGCTGTGTGAAGGCGCTCGCGGCATCGTCGGAATGTTCCGGCTCGCGTCAGTACGCCCGCCCTTACGTCGCGAAGCCGGCCCCTGCCCTGGTCGCGTTCATGCGCGAACGGATCAGCAGCGTCAAGACGATGCCGACATTGAGCGCGTTCCACGCCACGCCGTTGGCGAACGCCGCGGCATAGGAGCCGGTGGCATCGAAGATGATGCCGGAGACCCAGCCGCCGAAGGACATGCCGAACACGGAGGCGAAGATCACGATGCCGACGCGGGTTGCCGCCTCGCTCGCCGGCATCGCCTCGCGCACGATGATGGCGTAGCTCGGCACGATGCCGCCCTGGAACAGGCCGAACATCGCGGAGATAAGGTAGAGCGAGGCGAGGCTGTCGAAGAACAGGTAGAACACCAGCGCAAAGCCCTGCGCCAGCGACCCGAGCAGCAGCGTGCGGATGCCGCCGATTTTGTCGGCGAGATAGCCCGAGCCGATGCGGCTGACGATACCGCACGCCATCATCAGCGACAGCATCTCGGCGCCGCGCGCCACGCCGTAGCCGAGATCGCCGCAATAGGCGACGATATGCACCTGCGGCATCGCCATGGCGACACAGCAGGAGATGCTGGCGACCGAGAGCAGCACCGTCAGCGTATTGGTCGAGAGCTTGAGGTCGACCCGCGGTGGCGGCGCATTGGCGTGATTGCGGACCTTGTCGTCACCCATCTGCTTACGCAAGACCATCACCAGGATCGACATCAACACCACGCAAATGACGGCGATGCCGACATGAGTGTAACGCCAGCCGATCTTCTCAATGCCCGCGTTGACGAGTGGCGGCCATATCGTGCCGGCAACGTAATTGCCGCTCGCGACGATGGTCACGGCGAGACCACGATAGCGCTCGAACCAGTGCGAGGCCTCCGCCATCAAGGGCGCGAAGGTCGCTGACGTACCGAGTCCGATCAGGAAGTAAGCCGCCACGAACTGCCAGAGCTGGGTCGAGAGACCCGCGAGCGTGTTGGCGACGCCGAGAAAGGCGATGCTGATCGCCATCGCCCGCACGATGCCGAACTTGTCGGTGATCTTGCCGGCGATCACGCCGCCGAGCCCGAAGCCGAACATCATCAGCGTGAAAGCGAGCGAGACAGCGCCGCGCGTCGCGGCGAACTCGGCCTGCACGACGGGAATCACGACCACGACCGCCCACATGCCGACGCCGCCGATCGAGCCTATCACCAGCGCGAGCAAGAGCCGCACCCAGGCCTGACGCGAGTCAGGGGTGAATGAGGCCGAATTCTGTCCAGGGTGATTTGGCGCGTGCACGGCGCGGACCATGTTCGTTGGCCGACTTGCGGTCAAGCATTGTGCCGCGATATTGGGCATGCGCGGTGCACTGCGGTAAGAAGAGCTTGGCGAAATCGCGCTTTGCCGTTAGTTTGCAATCTGCGTGTGCAAGAATGCCGCGCGGAGCATGCTATCGGGATGTTGTTTCAATTGAAGCGATCGATGCGGATCAGGGTGGGGCGCTTCATTGCGCTGGCCTATCTGTTCTGCGTGCTCGCGCCGGCGGCAGCGCTTGCCTGGGGCAGCGGCCCGGCGCCGTGTCTCGATGATGTGCTGCTGGCTGATCTCGTGCCGGTCCATCATCAGATGTCGGCTGGCCACATGCATGACGGCGTGGCGCACGACCATACTGCCATGCACGCGCATCACCTGTCCACGCAAGGCACGCCTGCCCCACATCATCATGACGGCAAAGGCAAGGCTGGCCCCTGCTGCGCCATGATGTGCGTCAGTGCACTGCCGGCCGATCTGCCCGGCGTCGCAAAGCCGCTCCAGCCGGTTTCCGCCTGCTCGCCTGAGGTCGTCGCCACCCTGCACAGCGCCGCGCCGCCCCGGCACTACCGCCCTCCCATCGCCTGATCTGACACGACGACGTCAGGCCAAGCGCGCATTCCAGCGCGCGCGGACCTGTGGTCTCCAGACAGATCAGGGATTGCTCATGCTTACGCTTCTCGGGGCGAAGTCCGCCGCCGCATCTGCGGTGCGTGGAGGATACTTACAATTCCATTGGCCGCTGCTGGCCGTGATAACGCTCGCGCTGTCCGGCTGCATGCCGGCCACGACGCAAATCGCGACCGCGGATCCTGCCGATCCTTCGGCAAGGGTCGCGCGCGTCGGCTATGGCTCGACAGTCGCGCCCTACACCAGCCTGCGGCCAGCGGCTCCCGCACCATGGCGTGACCGCAACGACGCCAGCGCGCCGCAGCCAAAGCAAGACCGGTAGGAGCGCGCCATGGCAAATCATGTGGCGCGAGGCCTGCTCGTTCTCGCCGCGCTCGGCCTCTCCGGCTGCGCCGCGTTTTCACCCGACAGCGGCATGACAGCGGTCTCTGAGCTGACGAACCAGACCATCAGGAAGGATGTCGCCTTCGTGCGAACGGCCGAGGGGGCCGACGCGGTCGACGCGCGCGTTCATCAGTTGCTGTCGCGGCCGCTGACCGCGGAGACGGCCGTGCAGGTCGCGCTGCTCAACAACAAAGGGCTGCAGGCCGCCTATAACGAACTGGCGCTGGCCGAAACCGATCTGCTCGAGCAGAGCCTGCCGCCCAATCCCGTGTTCTCGGTCTCGCGAATCTCGGGCAATGGCGCCAGTGAGATCGAGCGGCAGGTGGTCGGCGATATCCTGGCGCTCGCCACGCTGTCATTCCGATCCGACATCGCGCGCGAACGCTTTCGTCAGGCGCAATTGCGCGCGGCGCTGGCGACGCTGCGGCTCGCCGCGGATGTGCGTCGCGCTTACACCCGCTCGGTTGCCGGCAACGAAATGGTGGCGCTGCTGACGGACGCAAAGGCAACGGCGGAATCGACTGCGCAACTCGCGGTCAGGCTCGGCGAGACAGGCTCAATCAACAAGCTCGACCAGGCCCGCGAGCAGGTGTTTTACGCCGAGACCACCGCGGACCTCGCTACTGCACGGCAGATCGCGACCAGCGCGCGTGAAAAGCTGGCGCGACTGATGGGGCTGTGGGACGACGGCCTCGACTTCCGCCTGCCCAATGCTTTGCCGCCATTGCCACGCCGGCCGCAGGCCCTGCCCTCGATTGAGGCCGACGCAGTCGCCCATCGCATCGATTTGCAGATCGCGCGACTGGAACTGACAGCGTTGGCGAAGTCGCTGAACCTGACCGAAGCGACGCGCTTCGTGACGCTGCTCGATCTCGCCGGCATCTCCCGCCGCACCCAGGATCCGGAGGGCGCCCCGTTCCGCGAGCGCGGCTTCGACGTGCAGTTCCAGATCCCGATCTTCGACGGCGGCGAGGTGCGGGTGCGCCAAGTGGCGGAGACCTACAATCTCGCCTTCAACCGCCTGACCGAGCGCGCCGTCAACGTCCGCTCGGAGGCTCGCGATGCCTATCGGACCTATCGCTCGACCTACGACATCGCGAGCCATTACCAGCGCGAGATCCTGCCGTTGCGCAAGATCATCACCGAAGAGATGCAGCTGCGCTTCTCCAGCATGCAGGTCGACATCTTTGCGCTCCTCACCGAAGCGCGCCAGCGCCTCGCATCGCTCCGCGGCGCGATCGACGCCAGGCAGAACTTCTTTCTCGCCCAGTCCGAGCTGCAAACGGCCGTCAATGGCGGCGGCGCGCCTGCGGACCGCGGCGACAATCCCACCAACATCGCCGCGGCAGCCCCTGCCGATGGCGGCCACTGACCATGGAGGCCAGCATGTTTTCCCGTCGAGGATTTTTGAGCACCGCCGCGCTTGTGAGCGCATCAGCCGTGAGCGGCCGCGTGCAGGCCGCAGCGATTCCGGAAGCGGCCCACATGGACAAGGCTGTGATGCAGCCGCCGCTGCATCCAACCAGCGGTCCGGACTATCGCCCCGTCGTCACCTTGAACGGGTGGACGCTGCCGTTCCGCATGAACGGCGACTGGAAGGAATTCCATCTTGTCGCCGAACCCGTGGTGCGCGAATTCGCCGAGGGCATGAAGGTCAATCTCTGGGGCTATAACGGCCAGTCGCCGGGACCGACCATCGAGGCGGTCGAAGGCGACAAGGTCCGCATCTTCGTCACCAACCGCCTGCCCGAATACACCACCGTTCACTGGCACGGCATGATCGTGCCGAGCGGCATGGACGGCGTTGGCGGATTGACCCAGCCGCACATCCAGCCCGGCAAGACCTTCGTCTACGAGTTCGAGATGAAGAACAGCGGGACCTTCATGTACCACCCGCATTCCGACGAGATGGTGCAGATGGCGATGGGCATGATGGGCATGATCGTCGTGCATCCGCGCGATCCGAACTTCCGACCCGGCGATCGCGACTTCGTCTTCGTGATGAGCACCTATCGTGTCGATCCCGGCACGTACCTGCCGCGCGTCAACGAGATGACCGATTTCAACATGTGGACCTGGAATTCGCGGGTGTTTCCCGGCATCGACCCGCTTCCGGTCCGGCTCGGCGACAGGGTGCGCGTGCGCATCGGCAATCTCAGCATGACCAACCACCCAATCCATCTGCACGGCCACAGCTTTGCCGTGACCTGCACCGACGGCGGCTGGATTCCCGAGAGTGCGCAATATCCGGAGACGACCACAGACGTCCCCGTCGGAGCGGTGCGCGTGTTCGACGTGCTCGCCGACAATCCCGGGGACTGGGCGTTCCACTGTCACAAATCGCATCACACCATGAACGCGATGGGGCACGACATGCGCAACATGATCGGCGTATCGCGCAAGGATCTCGCCAAGGCCGTCGGCAAGCTCGCGCCCGATGCCATGGTGATGGGCCAATCAGGCATGGCGATGGGCAACATGGAGATGCCCGCGCCCGACAACACGCTGCCGATGATGTCCGGCGCCGGCCAGTTCGGCCCGATCGAGATGGGCGGCATGTTCACGGTGATGAAGATCCGAGAGGACCTCGCCCGCGACGATTACCGCGATCCCGGCCCCTATCAATTCCCGCAAGGCACCGTCGCCTACGAGGTTGCCTCGCCCGCGGCGGAGCCGGCACGGCAGCCGGCCACACCGACGCACAAGATGAAGATGTGAGTGTTTCGATGAATAACCAACTGGAGAATACAATGAAGACGACGATCAAACTCGCCCTCGCGCTGACCGCATTTTCAATTGCGCCCGCGCTCGCGCACGAGGGACACGACCATCACGGCTTCTCGGCCGGCGAACCCGGCGATCCCAACAAGCCCGCGCGCACCATCGAGATTGCGATGAGCGAGATGTCTTACGAGCCATCCAACATCAACGTGAAGCGCGGCGAGCAGATCCGCTTCGTGCTGCGCAATGTCGGCAGGGAGGACCACGAATTCCTGCTCGCCACACCCAAGGAGAATCTCGCGCACGCAGAGGTGATGAAGAAGCACCCGCATATGGAGCACGACGATCCGAACGGCGTGCGGCTGGCGCCGAACAAGTCGGCCGAGATCGTCTGGAAGTTCACCAAATCAGGCACCTTCGAATTTTCCTGCCTGATCCCCGACCATCGCGACTACGGCATGGTCGGCCACGTCACCGTGAAATGAGCAAGTGGAGACCAACATGAACCCGATCATCCGCATCACCGCAGCGCTCGCGCTGACGCTGAGCCTGACCGTGGGCGCACTCGCGCAAGGCGCCTGGATCAGTGGCGAGGTCAAGAAGGTCGACGAAGGCGCCGGCAAGATCACCCTCAAGCACGGCCCCGCCAAGAGCCTCGGCATGGACGAGCCCATGACCATGGTCTACCGCGTCAACGACCCCGCCATGCTCAAGCAGGTCAAGGTCGGCGACAAGGTGACGTTCGAGGCCGAGGAGGCCGCGTCGGGGTATACGGTGACGAAGCTGCAGAAGGCGAAATAGGAGCGGCCCGCCACCACAACCGTCATTCCGGGGCGATGCGAAGCATCGAACCCGGAATCTCGAGGCTCCGGGTTCGGCTCTGCGAGCCGCCCCGGAATGACACCCGGCCCCCGAAATACCCCGGCCTGACCGCCCCCCGCCCCCTCCGTTAACCCTTTGCTAACCATACACCCGGCAAGAATTGCCGGGTGAAGTCGAGTGTCGTCAGCCGCGTAGAACGGGAGCCCCCGTGGACGCCAGTGCGGTGCCTCAATTTCGGAACGGCGGCCCATCGGCCGCTGCGCAGACGTTTGGGGCGCGCGGACGGCAGTCGCGCGGGGAGGCAGCTACCATGGTCGACGTCACCGCGGGACAGGGCGTAGGCAGCGCGAAGCCGGGCATCCCCTCCCTCAACGAAATCGTCAACATCCTCAAGCGCGGCGACATCGCGCTCGCACTCGGCATCCTCACTATCCTGGTGGTGCTGATCCTGCCGCTGCCCGCGATCGTGCTGGACCTGTTCCTGGCGATCTCGATCACGCTGTCGATCCTGATCCTGATGACGTCGTTGTTCATCCAGACGCCGCTGGAATTCTCTGCATTCCCGACCGTCCTGCTGATCTCGACGATGTTGCGGCTGTCGCTCAACATGGCCTCGACCCGCCTGATCCTGTCGCACGGGCACGAGGGCACGGATGCCGCCGGTCACGTCATCGAAGCCTTCGGCAGCTTCGTGATGGGCGGCAATTTCGTCATCGGTATCATCGTCTTCGCCATCCTGATCATCGTCAACTTCGTCGTCATCACCAAGGGTTCGGGCCGTATCGCCGAAGTCGCGGCGCGCTTCCACCTCGACGCGATGCCCGGCAAGCAGATGGCGATCGACGCCGATCTCTCCGCCGGCCTGATCGACGAGAAGGTCGCCAAGCATCGCCGCAAGGAGCTGGAGGACGAGAGCGGCTTCTTCGGCGCCATGGACGGCGCCTCGAAGTTCGTCCGCGGCGACGCCATCGCCGGCCTGCTGATCGTCTTCATCAACGTCGTCGGCGGCATGATCATCGGCGTGGCGCAGCAGGGCCTGTCCTTTGCCGACGCCGGCCGCAGCTACACGCTGCTGACCGTCGGTGACGGCCTCGTCACCCAGGTGCCGGCGCTGATCGTGTCGACCGCCGCGGGCCTGCTCGTCTCCAAGGCCGGCGTCTCCGGCGCTGCCGACAAGGCGCTGATGAAGCAGTTCTCCGGCTATCCGCAGGCGCTCGCGATGTCCTCGGCGGTCATGCTGGTGCTGGCGGCGCTGCCGGGCATTCCGACCATCCCCTTCCTCGCGCTCGGCGCCGGTGCGGGCGCGCTCGCCTGGAACGCCCGCAAGCGCAACCGTGTCACGGCGAAGGCCGAAGAAGCCGCCAAAAACGCTCCCGCTCCGGGAACGCCAGGTGCGCCCGGCACTGCTGCGGCCGAGGAGCCGATCTCGGCCGCACTCAAGATCGACGACCTCAAGATCGAGCTCGGCTATGCGCTGCTGCCGCTGGTCAACGGCCCCGACGGCACCGACCGCCTGACCGAGCAGATCAAGGCACTGCGCCGCTCGCTCGCGATCGAGATGGGCTTTGTGATGCCGGCCGTGCGCATCCTCGACAACGTGCAGCTCGAGGCCAACACCTACATCATCAAGATCAAGGAGGTCGACGCCGGCACCGGAAAGATCTGGCCGAACCAGTTCATGGTCATGGATCCCGGCGGCAGCCAGGTGCAGGTGCCCGGCATCCACACCACCGAGCCGACCTTCGGCCTGCCCGCGACCTGGGTCGATGCCAGCCTCAAGGAGGAGGCCTCGCTCAAGGGCTACACCGTCGTCGACGCCGCCACCGTGCTCTCGACCCACCTCACCGAGTTGCTCAAGGCCAACATGTCGGACCTGCTCTCCTATGGCGAGGTGCAAAAGCTGCTCAAGGAGCTGCCGAAGGAGCAGAGCGAGCTGGTCAAGGACATCGTCCCCGGCCAGGTCACGGTCTCCGGCATCCAGCGCGTGCTCCAGCTGCTGCTGGCCGAGCGCATCTCGATCCGCGACCTCTCGACCATCCTCGAAGGCATCGCCGACTCGCTCGCCTTCTCGCGCAACCCGGCGACGATGGTCGAGCATGTCCGCGCCCGCCTGGCGCGGCAGATCTGCGCGCAGAACACGTCCTATGCCGGCTATTTGCCGCTGATCGCGCTGTCGGCACGATGGGAGCAGGCCTTTGCCGAATCCATCATCGGCCAGGGCGAAGAGCGCAGCCTCGCGATGCAACCCTCGAAGCTGTCGGAGTTCATGACCGGCGTGCGCGAGGCTTTCGAACGCGCCGCCCGCGAAGGCGAGGCGCCGGTGCTCGTCACCTCTGCGGCAATTCGTCCCTTCGTCCGCTCCCTGGTCGAGCGGTTCCGGGCGCAGACGACCGTTCTGTCGCAGGCCGAAATCCACCCGAGGGCGAGGCTGAAGACCGTCGGAAGCATCTGATTTGCCTTAAGAAGCCGTGTGTTTTTCGGCCACAGGCAAATGGTTTCTGAGTTCCTGGCGCCTTGTCGGCCAAGTGTTGAGAAGTCGCCGGAGCAGCACATTACAGCTTTGAAATAATTATAAAAAAGCACGATCAGGACCCGTTTTTGATCGCGATCTTTCACATCCTATCACGCTCTTGTGATGGCCTCTTGGGAACGAATCCCCCCAATATTAGGTTGTTGGGCACCGGAAGCATGAACCCGCCTGAACAGGCCGGCGACTACTTCGGGTAGATGGCAGCAGGAGGCTTCCATGAACCACTCGATCTACAGCGCAGATCGCTCGACCCACCTGAAGGTGGTGGCCGTTGCGCTCTTTGCCGGCATCGCGCTCGCGGGCTTCGGCATTTCGGCGCGGACGAGTTCGGACGAAGGCCTTACTCAGACTGCTCGCGTCATCAAGGCCGGCAAGCCGGTTGTGATCACCAGCTCGAACGCATCGCTGGTCCGTTAAGGATCTGCGCTAAGGAGATTTTGAGTTTCAAGAATTCACGCGGCTCTTTACCAGCCCCCCAAAGTCGCCACGTGGATATGTAGACGACCCCAACCCCAAGTCGACTACAGAAAGCGCCCGCCCCCCACGGGCGCTTTCTCATATCTGGGGTACTCTTGAGAGCCCCACGCTTCAAACTTGCCATCTCTCCTCGCGTGTCCCGGACGCGCTGCAACGCGCAAGCGTTGCTGCGCAGAGCCGCGACCCATGAAACGGTAGCGTTCGCTGATAGATGGCCCCGGCTCTGCAGCGCACCGCTGACGAGGCGCTGCGCTGCGTCCGGGGCACGAGACCTCTGTTGAGCGATAGACATGGCTTCGCCCTCTCGCGGCTCATATCGCCCGAGCTTTGCATGATCGCTTCACCCTCAACTGAAAGAGGGCGCAGGGAAGACCGGGTGCCGGCTGGCACCCGCGGTCCACTGTGCGAGGTTGCAGTGAGAAGATCTGCACAGCGGCATACAGGTGAAGCCACAACATCCGGCCTTCCCTGCGCAGTGGTTTGACGGCTTATGTCGTGATCTCCCCGGGGAGCGATGCACTATTGCCCCCGTCGCCTTGCGGATGGCTGATGTGTGCGTCCGGTTGGACATCGCACATCACCACAAGACTTGGCGCACAGGCTCCGGGCGCCAGGACCACACGATTTTGCCGTACGCGGATCACACCGGTCGTACGCGCGACGGCCTCGCTCACGGTTGCCCGCCCTGCAAAACCTCATCGCGCCGTCGTGACCCACGCCCACCACGGTCCGGCCCGCGTCGTGACGATCGCGATACGCCCCTCTTCCATGGGCCGGGTTGCCGCGACACATACGCCATTTCCGAATTTCGGTAAAGTGGAATATTTTCATGCCGCCGGCTTGACCTGATGTTTGGGTGTTTTGCCCGTCGGGCAACACAAGGGATTGCAGACGGCGACGGCAGTGCTGGCTTCCCCAAGCATGCAGATCCGGAAATATGTGGACTTTGACGAAACAAACGCGCCGATAATCAGGCGAATTAGCGCGAACAGAGTGGGGCACGGCGATGACAGTTGCCACAGGCCGAAACACCGGTGCCAACGCGGAAGACTCTGGGGGAGACGGTCACGAACCGGCGCCTTCAAATCGGATCAGGACCATCAACTTGGCTCTCCAGGGTGGCGGAGCGCACGGTGCGTTTACCTGGGGCGTGCTCGATCGCCTCCTGGACGAGAAGGATCTCGCCTTCGAGGGGATCAGTGCGACCAGCGCCGGAGCCATGAATGCAGCGACTTTTGCTTATGGATTTGCAGTGGACGGGCGTGACGGCGCTCGTAGAGCGCTTGCCGGCTATTGGAAGCGCGTCAGCGATGCGGCCAAGTTGGGCCCCTTGCAGCCAAGTCCGATCGACCAGATGCTCAAGGACCATAAGCTAGCCTGGTCGCCCGTTTTCTCGCTCGTTGGGTTCGTGACGCGCGTGCTATCGCCGTATGAATTCAACCCGGCTGACTTCAACCCACTCCGCGATGTGGTCGAACAATCGATTGATTTTGAGGTTTTGAGACGCTCCGACTGTCCGGTCAAACTGTTCCTGTCTGCGACAAACGTTCGTACCGGCAAGGTGAAGATCTTCGCAGGGGAGGAAATCTCAGCATCTGCCGTCATGGCCTCGGCGTGCCTCCCTTCGATGTTTCATGCCGTCGAGATCGACGGCGAAGCCTATTGGGATGGTGGCTATATGGGAAATCCGGCACTCTTCCCGATTATCTACAACTGCAAAAGCAACGACATTGTCATCGTTCACATCAATCCGCTGTTTCGCAAAGAGGTGCCACGCAGCGCGGAAGATATATTGAACCGAATCAACGAAATCAGCTTCAACTCCACGCTGATGAGGGAGATGCGAGCGGTCAGTTTCGTCACCAAGCTCATCACGCAAGGCCGCATCGTTGCTGGGGATCCGTTGCGGCGTATGCTGATTCACAGCATCACGGACGATGAATTCATGAACTCACTCAGCTCGCTAAGCAAGTATAACGCCGATTGGGAATTTCTCACTTTTCTTCGCGACCAGGGACGCAAATGTGCCGACAACTGGCTCGTGAACAACTTCGCCAAACTAGGCGTCGAGTCGTCTGTTGATATTGACCAGATGTATCTCTGAGTTTTCGGCTTCCAGACATCTTGATCGAGATCGAAAACGAATTCCAGGTCGAGTTCATGCGCGACACGCGCTGTGTCGACAGCCATGACTGCCCCCGGGCGCCAGGACCACACGATTTTGCCATACGCGGATCACACCGGTTGTGCGCGCAATGGTCTCGCTCGCGGTTGCCTGCCCTGCAAAACCTTCGCGCCGATGTGACCAACGCCCACCGCGGTCAGGCCCGCGTTCGCGACGATCGCGAAACGCCCCTCTTCCGGGTTGACCGAAGGCTTGGGTATTTTGCACGACGGGCAACGCAAGGGCTTGTAGATGGGTCACGACACCTTGCCCGCTCGGATATTCGGATGCTCGCAGTCAAGCTGCCCTTATTGTCTCCGCGAACCGTCGAACCGCCATTGTCAGGCGGTCTGTCTCGACGCCTAGCGTTTTAGACGCGCCGCTGACCTTGTCGGCTGCCATTCCTGTATCAATCGCGCCGCGATTCACTTGCTGGATGCTGCTGACGACCTCATCGCTACCATCAGCGGCTTGCTGCACGCCGCGGGCGATTTCCTTGGTCGCCGCACCTTGTTCCTCCACGGCTGCGGCTATCGTTGCCGAAATCTCCGAGAGACGCGAGATCGTGCTGCCGATCTGCTGGATCGCACCAACCGAAGCTTCAGTCGCTGCCTGCATCTGCGCAATCTGACTGCCGATTTCATCGGTTGCTCTTGCCGTCTGCGCCGACAGAGCCTTGACTTCGGCAGCGACCACGGCGAAGCCCCGTCCGGCATCGCCAGCGCGTGCTGCTTCAATGGTGGCGTTGAGAGCCAAAAGATTGGTCTGCTCCGCGACGGCCGTAATCATCTTGATGACCTCACCGATCCGACCTGCAGCCCCCGACAATGCAACCATGAGCTCATTCGTGCGGTGCGCCTCGCCGACCGCGGCGCTCGTGATCCGGTTGGCTTCGTCGACCTGGCGGCCGATCTCGTCAACAGAGGCTGCCATTTCCTCGGATGCCGCAGCTGCCGAGCCAACGCTCTTGGACGAATTCTCCGACACGATGGAAACGCCTTCCGCAAGAGTGCGGGTCGAGCGGGCGGCATCGGCGAGCGTGACAGCGGTCGCCTCGATGTCTGAGGATACCGACGAGACGGTGCCAACGACGCTGCCGACAGTCGCTTGGAATTCGTCTGCCATGCGCGCGAACTCTGCTTTGCGCTCCTGCTCGGCACGAACGCGCCGCGCTGACTGATCGGCTTCCATCTCGCGAACACGCGCAGCATTGTCCTTGAACACCTGCACGGCCTGCGCCATTGCACCAATTTCGTCCTGACGCGAGGCGGAGGGCACGGGAGCATCTAGGTCGCCGCCGGCAACGCACTGCATCGCCGAGGTCATGGAACTGATCGGGCGCACGACGCCCAGCGCCACGCCAATAAGCCCCGCGCAAATCATCAGAAACACGGCGGCGGATACGGCCCAAACTGCGTTGGAAAGAGTGCTGACCGTTGATGACGCGCTGGCCTCGGCGGCAGCATTTGCATCGGTCGTCCTTTTGACGACATCGTCGATGACGGCGCGATGCGCCTTGTAGGCGGAAGTTATCGACTCGTAGGCAGTGACCGCGGCCTCGGTGTTGCCAGCCGCCAGGGCTGGCAGCAGACCTTCCTCGATAGCTCTCCAGAAACGACCGACCTCCGCATCCGATTTTTCAATCAGCAGCGATTTCAACGCCGGATCGAGCCCGGACTTCGACCAGAACTCCCGTCGATCGTCGTAATCTTTCCGAAGCTGCGTCAGCCGCTCCCGGCGCTCGGCGCGCGGAGCGGAATCACGTAGCGCAAGCGTCGCCTCCAGATAGGCCTCGATCACGTATTCTGGTGGCGGCAGAATGTCGGCGATCAAGTCATTCCCGAGCTTGATGCTGTCATACACCGGCCCGCCTACTTTGATTTGCTGAAGAGCGTAGTTGCTGGTGCCTATGATGGCAGCCAGCCCAAGGACGACGGCAATACCGAAAACAACAATCGCGCGTGAAATGGTCAGACGAAACGGCACGGCATCCCCCAAATAAACAACCCGGGCTGTAGCACTGCCTACTTGACCGTTCTTAAACCTCGCTTGCGCTTGCTATCGGAAATCGGCGGGTTTGCTGTCCTGTGGTCAATATCCTCAATAACGCACCGGCCCATTGCTAAAATGCCGGCGCGACCGGTATTTTTGTGCCGCAAGCCGCTCGCGCTCGTCCAATCTAAGCCGAGCGAACTGCGGACGAAGCAACAGCCAAACCGTCGATCCGTTTCCGGGCGGTCTCGATCAGTACTTTGATTCCGTGTGACTGCTCGATGAGCTGATTGACAGCTGGTTCTTTGCTGAAATCCGACAGGACGATCCGGATGCACGCGTTGGCGGTATCGAAAACCCGCACAATCCTCGCCATCTCGTTCGTTGTGAGACACTCTATCTGCATGCGGGACACGAAAGTCTCGACAACGGTCGAGATTCCACGCAAGCGTTCCATTGCCATGGCCGCGGTTGGTACGGACTGTTGGTTGAAGGGCACGACGTTGGACAAGTGAGTTTCCTCTTATTAATGATTGTGCTTGTAGTATGCTGATAGTCATATAATCGACAACGACCGTGCTTATCGGAATTCGGTCGAAATTGATCCCGCTCAACAGCCCGGTGCAAATTCGTGCTCTTTTCGAAGCTGAAGCAATCCGCTCATCTGAGACTGCAACGTGTCTCAAGCCCCGACGAATTTAGCGCCATCGGATTTTTGGATATTGATCGCCACGCTTTGCTGGGGCCGTATTTTTACGGTCGCGCCATTACGGCGCTACCAGGCGCGATGCTCATGCTTGAGCAAACATCGCCTCGCTCCCTCTCGGGTATGATGAATGCGATGGGTTGCACTGTCGTCGTGCCGATGAGCAATCACACGCATGCCGTGTTCAACGGAAGAACATGGGGTTCGTCCCAAATTGGATTACTCAGAAGAGAGATTTTGCTCGATCTTCGCGAGCCAGCGCCCAATACTTTCGCTGTCATCCGGTTCTCTTCCGACATGCAGAATCGCGGCTGGGAGGAGTCGAAAGGACAGTTGCATTTGCACCATGCGAGCAGCGGGCACCTTTCGCGCCTGCAAAACGTCATTCGCGGTGCGTTGGCGTTGTCTTGTACGTCGATGCATCATCGGGAATTCGCACTTGTTGCCCAATCGCTTCGGGATGAGTTGATGGATGCATTGGATAACCTGCTGGTCCTCAAGAGCGATCGACCTTCAGGCCAAGGCGCCTTCGAAAGGCATCGCAAGCTGGTTTCTAAGCTCGATGAATTTGCGCATTCGCATCCAGAGATCCCTCTTTATAGCGAGGCCTTGGCCAAGGAGCTGGGCACGTCGGTTCGAACGCTACAACTGGCAGTCCAGGCGATTCACGGAGCGAGCTTGCATCAGCATCTCCGCAACAAAAGGCTTTGGTCCTTGCGGGCGCAACTCGCACGGGGCATGCCGGCAACGTCAGTTTCATCGGCCGCTTTCGCGAACGGCTTTTCGCACATGGGAGAGCTATCGCACCTCTACAAGCTCACGTTTGGAGAGCTGCCGTCCGAGACGCTTTTGCGGGGCAAGAGCATCTAATAGGTCGAACTGGACCGAAGCAAAAGTCACGCTGGTGGGCCGCCGCGGCACTTTGCAGCCGCCTTGTCAGCCTCCAGCATTTCGATCGCGCATCGGATCATCGCCAAGCTAAGCGCGTCCATTCCCGGAGATATCAACCTGCGGAGCTGTTCAATCTCGTTGTCCATCTGGCCGCACTTGTTACACATGGGCATCCCGCGACTTGGAGGCGGGAGCAACGAGCTCTCAGTCACCGGTAGGCGCCCAGGGGTCCGAAAAGGTGATGAAGCTTAAAGCCGCTTCCAGCAGCACGTTCCAGGAAAGCTGGAAGAAAATCGCTCTCAGTCGCCAGACGCCGCAACCATTGGCTTTCAAGCAAGAGCGCCGCCCACACAAACAATGCGCCGGCGGCGGCTTACTGCCCGACAGGGCGAGACCAAAAATTTAGGCTGGCGCCTGAAGTCCTGGAGAGGTCAACCACTTGTTGATCTCTCCAGCAACATCGATCTGGCTGGCTTTTCGCAAAAGCTCCGTGCGGCGGACGCCGAGCGGCATCCCCTTGGCCTGCAGGCGGAGGTTGATCGCCTCTTGCGCGAGGCGATATTCGAATGCGAGTGATTGTCCTGAGGATCGTTGAGCCGACATGTTTGACGCTCCGCTGCAGAGTTGAGCGGGAGCGCAACTGCGTCCACACCACCGATAGTTGCTGAGGGCCGCTCGGCGGTGGCAGGACCGTGCGCCTTCGTCCGCAGGTTAGCCAGCGCATTATTTCGGTTCATGAGAGGAACCATTCGCGACTTACTGAGCTTTAGGCGCTGCCATCTGATCTCTGAGCAATTGGCTGATCGCACGTTGAACTGCGTTGATGGCCTCCGATCGATCGAATGCGATTCCTGTTCTGGGAGACCGACCATTTCGCTCAAACGACCATTTCCAGCCTGATGGATTGATCGTCTGGACGACCGTGTATTCAATACCCTGGTGTTCCATTCGCCCTCACAGCTCTGTTTCGAACCACCCCGTGAACAGCGACCTCTGAATTGAAGCGCATGCGGATGCGAAACGCCCGTGCGCCGGCGAAACTCAGCAACCGCGGCAAATATTCTTGAGCTTTGCGGTGCTTCGCGCTTCTTCGGCGAGGAACGGGTCAGTGTATCCGGACGACGACTCGATGGCGGTTTCGGCAGGTTTTTTCACTTTTGGCGGAAACGCCGCATCGTAACAGGAGAGGCGAGCGCTGATAGTCTCGATCGCGCGACAATTGGGTTCTGTGGGAGCGGCTGACAGGGCAGATGCACCGAATGCCGATGCCAGCAGAAGCGCCGCCGTCCATGCACCTGGTTGAGCTCTTTTCACGCTGAAGCCTACCGCTATTTGCTTTTGCTGGCCCAGGACGGATTCTCGCCAGTCCAGGCCGGAAGGGCATCCCATTCGGACCAACGCATCCGGCGCTCCTCGCCTCCGACTCTGACGAAAACAAAGGGCGCATCGTCCCGGCCAGTTTTCGAGCCAACGAAAATTGCTGGAACCCCGTAAGCATCCCTGATGATTGCTGTGTTGGCCATTTCCGGCTCCCGCCTGGCTTGAGCTGGCTTCAATCGCCTCTGTCTGTGTTCGACGCATAGCGATTGAACGAACTTGCCGCTATAGGACGGCCGCGATCGCAATCAGCAGTGCAAGGAAGAGCGGAACTAACAACGGTGGCACGAGCCACTCACGAATGTTGAATTCGTCGGCATCCGACATCCGACCGCCTTTTCTCAGATTAAGGCGGGAGCGCTTAGCTCTCAGTCACCGATAACAGCCACGTAGCGCGCGGTGATGCTTAACTGTGTAGCAGTCTTCTCGCCAACAAGCGAGATCAATCTCAGCGACCGGCACCCGATCGCCCTGGGGCGAACGCCTCACGCAAGTTCATCAGTCCAGACCTTGAAGCTGACGAGTGTGTTGGGGCCGAACGTCTGTGTAATCGGAACATCTGCAGCATCGCGGCCCTGAGCGATCAGCACGCGGCCAATTCGCGGCGTGTTGTTGCGTGCATCGAAGGTGTACCAGCGACCGCTGAGATAGGCTTCGAACCAGCCCGCGAAATCCCCGGGAGCGTGGGGCGGCGGGATGCCGATGTCGCCGAGATAGCCGGTGCAATAGCGCGCCGGAATGTTCATGCAACGACAGAACGTAATGGCGAGATGCGCATAGTCACGGCAGACGCCTTTGCCCTCGTTGAATGCTTCCCAAGCCGTCTTGGTAGCGCGCGCGTGTTCGTAGCCGAATGCAATGTGATTGTGCACGAAATCGCAGATCGCCTGGACCCGTGGCCATCCCGGCGGCGCTTTCTCGAACAATTTCCACGCGATGTCGGAAAGCCGATCGGTTTCGCAATAGCGGCTGCCAAGCAGATAAGCGATGGTATCAGGCGGCAGATCCTCAACCGCGTATTGCGCGGCGGAGGGCGCAGTCACATCAGGCAAGCCGCTATCGCGCACCGTACCGTCGGCGGAAATACGCATGCGGCCGGCGGGCGCGACGAACCTGCTGCACCAGTTTCCGAAGCCGTCACGGTAAGGCGTGATCGGCACGGAGGGCTCGGTGGTGAGGTAATCCGGCACGACAATGTCGGACGCCCGTGTAAAGTGCGTGCCGACCACAGCGACCAATGGTGTGACCTGCGGAAAATCGTAGATCATCTCGAAGCCGACGCGTATTTTCATGCTGACGGCCTTCGCCCCGACTGTGCTGCCTCGAATTGCCTTCGCGGATGATCGTGCCGGCAACAGTGATCGGCTGTTCGTCACTTCAAAGTCAAGGCTTGCTTGGTGATGGCCGAGATCGAACTGCCGGACTTGCGAACCACGCTGATAAACTGCTCATCCGATAGCTTGAGCCGCTTGCGCAGGAACTTGACCTGCACTTTGTCTCTCAGATCCAACGAATTGCGGAAGTATGTCGGCTTGCGCCTGTTCATGTGAATCTCTCGGGACGGAGGAGTGGACCAGATCACGGCCAAGCGGGCGTTACGCCGCTCCGGCCGCGATAGTGACACTCCCGCTGCTCGCGAAGATTCTGTCGCCATGGAGCCAACATTCCTCAGGGACCGGCGTTCCGCTGTCTTGATAATTTTCTCGCAGATGCTTTCGTCGCATTCGTCATTTCCCTTGGCTGATCGATACACGCCCCAGCTCAACGTCGCGGCGCCCCATACGTCGGCGGCGGCGCCTGCACGGTCGGCGCAGCCGCCGCGAACAAATCGTCCTTGCTGCCCGTGAGCGGCGGATAGATGCGCTTGCGGTTGATCGTCTGCTTGGTCGCCTTCGCAACCTGACCTGTCGCCCGCACCTCGCGATCCCAGCCCTCGGTATAAAGCGCGCCCCAATCGCCGAGATCGAGGACGGTGACGTACCAATCGATCCTGAGCGGCAGCATCGGCTGGCCGACGAGATCGGCGACCACATTGTGGCCGGCGAAGCGGCCCATGGGGCGGGCAAACTGGCAGGACATCACGGTTGGGTGCAAGCCATCGACCACGCTGGAGGCGACGTCGCCGGCAGCGAAGACACCGGGTACATCGGCAAGGCGCATGAAGGGATCGACCAGCAGCCTCCCGAGGCGATCTCGCCCGGCCGGAAAGTTTTCCGCGAGCCGGCTCGCACGCATCCCGGCGCACCAGATCACTGTCTGCGTTGCGATGACCTCACCTGAACTCAAGCGAACACCCGCAGCCTCGACCGACGCGACGCGCACGCCGAGCCGCGTCTCGACCTCGAGCGACGACAACGCGGTCTCGATGACGGGACGCGCCGCCGCACCGATCGTGGCGCCAACCGCAGGATTGGGATCGAGCAGGATGATACGGCGGCTGCCATTAATGCCGGCACGCACCAGCCTATCAGGCATTTCGGCGGCAACCTCGATGCCGGTGAAGCCCGCGCCAACCACCACGACCGTCGATCGTCCCGGCGACGGCGCGCTGCGGCCGAGCGAGGTGAGATGATGCTCCAGACGTAGCGCCGCGGCATAGGTATCGACGTCGAACGCGTGTTCGGCGAGGCCCGGAATATCCGGCCGCATCACTTCGCTGCCGAGCGCAAGCACGAGGCGATCGTAGCTCAGCGCCTCCTCGCCGCTGCTCGTGACCAGTGAGATCTGGCGCCGCGCCGGATCGATGGCTTCGACCTCACCGAGACCGTGACTGACGCCAACAGGATCGAGCAGCGACGAAAGCGGCAGCGCGACCTCGCTGAGATCGACCTCGTAATTGCGAACACGGATGTTGTGGTAGGGATTGCGATCGATGAGGCGGATCTCGATGTCGCGACCGGCATCGCCGATCTCGTCGCGCATGCGTGCGGCCGCAATGGCCGCCCACAGGCCTGCAAACCCGGCACCGAGCACGACGATACGCGCCATGTCCGTTGACTTTGCTATCCCAAGGAATCCGGAAATCTGTCCCGTGCCGAAAGGTATAGCTCATTCATCCGGATTGACCAACTGCGACAGCGGCGCACAGCTGCACAAAATCAGCCCTCAGGCCTCGCGCAGTTCCGACGGCGTCGCGCCAAAGCGCTTGCGGAAGGCGCGGTTGAAATAGGACAGATCCGAGAAGCCCGAGGAATGCGCGATGTCGCTGATCTTGCGCACCCGCGCGCGGGGATCGCCGAGCAGCTTGCGTGCCATCAGCAGGCGCTGCTCGAGCACGAATTCGGTGAAGGTGGTGCCGGCCTGCTCGAACAGCCGCTGCGCCTGACGCGGGCTCAGCCCCGAGCGGGTGGCGACCTCGGACAGGCAGAGATCGTTGCGGCCGAGTGCTGCCATCACGTCAGCGCGCATGAGATCAAGACGCGCGGCCGCATGGCCCCGACCCCGTGCGAGCGCTGCGTGCTCGGCGTCGGTGCCGAGCAGGAGACCGACGAGATCGACCATGTGCTGCGCGGTGAGGCGCTGGCCGACCGCATCGAGATGCGGCGCTTGATGGGCCGCAAGCGCGTGGTAGCGGGAGATAGTCTCGGCGACGGCACCATCCGACAGCACCTGCGACAACTTCTCCTCGGCGCGGGGATTGATGTCGAGCAGCGCGCGGCGCGGCATGCGGATGGTGGTGAAACGGTCTTCGTCGGTGTGACCGACGCTGCCGGTGATCCTCATGTCGGCCAGCACCATCTGGGCCGGAGCAAGCTCGACCGAGTGGCCGTTCTGCCTGACATTGACGAGGCCCGCATGCGCCGCGATCAGCACGAGATCGTCGCTGCCATCGGCGAGGCCGCTCTGCGTGCGCGAATATCGTGCGGAGGCTCCTTCCGGAATCGCCAGCGTGATGTTGTCGACCACGCTGACCTGTAGCCGGCAATCGATGCTCTCGCCGTTGCTCGGCCCGATCTCGAGGCCACAGGCCCCCAGGGCCCTGTCGCGCCAATGCTCGAACGCCGGCCCCTGCGGGAGGCCCGAATATTGGTGAATAAAGACGCCCGGCGGCTTGGCTGCATCCATGTGATTTCTAGCCCCTCTCCGGCACCATGATCGGCGGCGCCGACTGCAAATTCCGGGCATTTGACGCCGCGAAACGCATGGAGGTTCAAATCGGGGGCAGATTTGGCGGGACTTGTCGGATTGCGACGGTGAAATGGCCCGTGGCGACAAGAATGCGGGGCTGACGACGGCCCTTCGAAACCGCGATACCTCCAAGAGGTCGTTCTGGCGAAAGCCTGGACGACGAAGAAAATCTACTTCTTCGCGGGCGCTTGCGGCTGGGATGGCGGCACGGTCTCGATCAGCTTGCCGGAAAATACCGGCGCCGAGGTTGGCTGCCCGTTGGGCGAGCCGCCGGACTGCTCGACCGTGACGGCATAGGTTGCGCCGTTGACGAGTTCGGCATCGTAACCGGCGAGCACCGGACGCGCCGTGAAGTCGCCGCTGCCGATCACACCCAGCGAACGCGGGCGCGGCAACTTGTCGGAGATCAGCCAGAGCTCGAAGCTCTTGCCCGGTTCTGGCGTCGCGCCGACCTTGCGCACCGTGAAGTTCTTGGTCGCCCCATCAATCGTCAAGATGAAAGCCGGACCGCCGCTCTGGCCCTGCAACAGCGCGACATATTGTGCAGGCAAGGACGACGGCACGCCCGGTGTCTTCACCTCGACCGTCTGGATGCGTGGTGCGGGCCGCAACGCGCCGGGCAGCGAATCGGGCGAGAAGACCTGGAGCGACAGGGTCACCAGCAGCGCGGCCGCGAGCGCGCCCACGGCGGACGCGATATTGCGCCAACGCTTCACGCGGCTCTCGAGATAGATCACGTTGGTATCGTCGACGACAGGCACCTGCGTCAGGGGCACGACGCGCGGATCAGGCGCATGCGTCTGCGGCATGAATTGCGGCGCGATTTCAGGAATGGCGTCGGAATCGGATTGGGGCGGCGCCGGCGGCTGCACGTCCAGCGACGGAGGCTCTGGCAACGCAGGCGCCTGCGATGGCGTCTCCGGCGATGAAGGCTGCGATGGAGAGAACTCCGGCGGTGGCGGTGGCGGCGCATCCAACAGCACCGGCGGCGCGTCGATCGAATCCTGCGGCGACATCGACTGCGCGATCTCGCGCTTGATGTTCTCCCACACGATCGGCCGCGGCTCGATCATGCCGACCATCTGGTTGAGGACGCCGAGCCGGAATTCCCAGGCCCGCACGATGGCGGCGAACTCCTGGTCCACCGCCATCATGGTCGCGACTTGCGCGCGCTCGTCGGCATCGAGTGTGCCGAGCGCATATTCCGCGGCGAGCGCGATATGGTCCTCGCTGTAGGCCATCAATTGCAGTCCGAAACCACTCTCATTGTCGAAGCGCTCACAGTCCAAGCCTTCATAATCCAAGGCACTCCCGGATATCCAACATGCTGCGCCGGAGCCACGTCTTCACGGTGTTGACGGGCGCTGCGAATTTCTCCGCCAATTGCTCGCGGCTCCAGCCGTTGTAATAGGCGAGAAGCACGAGCCTCTGACGATCCGGCTCGAGCCGGCCAACACATTCCAGCAGCCGCTTCAGCTCCTCGGACATCTCCCGGCGCGCCAGGGGATCGGGACTGTCGGCGGCGACTTCCATCGCCTGCGGCTCCTCCTCGATGGAGGCCTCGGTCTTCTTGCGCACGATATCGATGGCGCGGTTGCGCGCGATCGAGGCCATCCACGTAATCGGCGACGACAGCGTCGGATTGAACTGGCCGGCGCTGTTCCAGATTTTGACGTAGGTCTCCTGAATGACCTCCTCTGCGAGATCCTGTCGGCGCAAGATACGGAGGACGACGCCATAGAGTTTCGCGCGCGTGGCGCCATAGAGCCGCTCGAACGCGGCCTGATCGCGCTTCGCCACCGCCTCAATCAGCCCGACCAGCTCAGCTGGCGTCAGCATTCAGCCCCCCAACGCTCAGGCCCCGTCGCATCCGCGCGGACCCCGGCACTGCACTACCATAGCCCGCAGCCAAGCCCGTCACCAAGGGGCGACGCGCCATACTGTGGACAGCACACGCAAAAACCCGGACCTTGCGGGTCCGGGCTCGCAATTCTCAGGTGTTTTGACGCTGGCTGCCGCTTACGCGACGGCGCCGATGCGGGAACGCATCAGCCCGATGCTGTCGAGATCGGCCTGCTCGCGGGCGTTTTCCTCGGCGCGCTCGCGGGCCTGGTCACGCTCGTCCAGGAGCTCGACCTTCTTCAGCTCCTCGAAGGCCTCGCCGAGCGCGGCCTTGGCCTCCTCGAGCTGGCCCCTCAGCTCGTCGGCCGAGCGGGTCAGGTTCTCGCGGCGCTGGATGGCGGCCTTGGCATAGGTCGGATAGGCGAAATGCGCGGGGTCGTTGATCCCGGCGCGGTCCTGCTCGGTCTGGATCTCGCGATCGAGATCGACTGACATCCGCTGGAAGTCGGCGATCATGGACTCGATCTGGGCGACCCGGCGGCGCTTCTCGTCGACCTGAAACTTCTTCAGGCGAATGAGGGTATCACGTGACTTCATCGACTCGTACTCCCCAGAAGTCCCTTGGCTGCAAGACGTACACACATTGGGACGGCACCGGTCTCCCCACAGGCCCGATTTGGGCCAAGACCGGCTCTGCTACTCTGTGGGAAGGGATGATGACGGGACAAAGTTAGCGTTCCGTTTCCAAATTACCGAGGATTTGCGCCAACTGGCGGTAGCCGTCCGCCAGTGATGCATTTTCGTCCTTGCGCTGGCGGAGGAAGGTTTCCAACGGCTCGTGCAGCCGGATCGCCTCGTCGACCTCGGGGCTGGAGCCCGCCCGGTAGGCGCCGAGCCGGATTAGCTCCTCCATGTCGGCGTAGGTCGCCATCACCGCCCGCGCCTTCTGGATAACAGGCCAGAACTGCGGATCGGCCGATTTCGGCATGGTGCGGGACACGGATTTGAGGATGTTGATGGCGGGGTAGCGGCCGCGCTCGGCGATCGAGCGCTGCATCACGATGTGGCCGTCGAGAATACCGCGGACGGCGTCCGCGATCGGCTCGTTGTGATCGTCGCCGTCGACCAGCACCGTGAAGATCGCGGTGATGGCGCCCTCGCCCAGACCCGGACCGGCACGCTCGAGCAGCTTCGGCAGCTCGGTGAAGACGGTCGGCGTATAGCCCTTGGCGGTCGGCGGCTCGCCGGCGGACAGGCCGATCTCGCGCTGCGCCATGGCGAAGCGCGTTACCGAGTCCATAAGACAGAGAACATCCTGGCCCTCGTCGCGAAAATATTCGGCGACCGCGAGCGTCAGATAGGCCGCCTGCCGCCGCATCAGCGCGGGCTCGTCGGAGGTCGCGACCACCACGACGGAGCGTGCGAGACCTTCCTCGCCGAGATCGTCCTGCAGGAATTCCTGCACTTCGCGGCCGCGTTCGCCGATCAGCCCGATGACGCTGACGGCGGCATCGACGTTGCGCGCGAGCATGGAGAGCAGCACCGATTTGCCGACGCCGGAACCTGCGAAGATACCCATGCGCTGGCCGCGGCAGCAGGTGAGGAACGTGTTCATGGCGCGCACGCCGAGATCGAGCGGGGCGCCGACGCGCTTGCGCGAATGCGCCGGCGGCGGCGAATTGCGGTACGGCATTGGCGAAGCGCCTTGCGGCAACGGCCCCTTGCCGTCGATCGGTTCGCCCAGCGCATTGACGACGCGGCCGAGCCAGGCCGACGACGGACGCACCTGATTGGCGGCGTTGGCGATGACGGCCTTGCAGCCGCGGCGCACGCCATCGAGGCCGGCGAACGGCATCACGACCGCGTTGTTGCCGGAGAAGCCGATCACCTCGCAAGGGATAGAGCGGTTGGCGCCGGTCTCGATCACGAGGCGCGCGCCGACCGACATCGCGTGGATCGGGCCGGCCACCTCGACCATCAGGCCGCGAACACCGACCACACGGCCATAGATATTGACGCCGTCGATATCGCCGATCTGTTCGGCCAAAGCCTTCATGAGGGGGCCTTCATTAAGGTGGTCGCCTTCGATATCCGGGCTTTCACGGCGAAACCCTTAAATTTCGCCATATTTCTGAACGGCGCTTAACTTCGTGTTTACCCGCATCGTTAATCATTGCGTCACTGTCTTTGTGACTGAGCGTGGCTCCCCTTCAGAAGAAGGCTGAGTCGCGGGAGTCGGTTAGGCCCGTCTCTTAAAGTGGAACTTGAGCGGAGCCGGATAACGAAAGCTGCTTCACACGCAAGACCTTAGGGCGATTCGAGAAAAATTGCACCGGGGGGACTTGCGTTCCAGAATCAGGATTTGTTAACCATCTGTTGTCAGGATCCGAATCAGTTGTTCAAAGGCGTTTGTTGAGTGCCGCGAATGCGGCCGACCTGACGCCCGAGCGGCGAGGATGGGGAACTGGCATGCGCGTTTTGCTGATTGAAGATGACAGCGCCGTCGCGCAGTCGATCGAGCTGATGCTGAAGTCTGAGAGCTTCAACGTCTACACGACCGATTTGGGGGAAGAAGGCGTCGATCTCGGTAAATTATACGATTACGACATTATCCTTCTCGACCTCAACCTGCCCGACATGTCCGGATACGACGTGCTCAAGCAGCTTCGGGTCTCCAAGATCAAGACACCGATCCTGATCCTCTCCGGCCTCGCCGGCATCGAGGACAAGGTCAAGGGTCTCGGCGTCGGCGCCGACGACTACATGACCAAACCCTTCCATAAAGACGAGCTGGTTGCCCGCATCCACGCGATCGTGCGCCGCTCCAAGGGTCACGCCCAGTCGGTCATCCAGACCGGCGACCTCGTCGTCAACCTCGACACCAAGACGGTCGAAGTTGGTGGCCAGCGCGTGCACCTGACCGGCAAGGAGTACCAGATGCTGGAGCTGCTCTCGCTCCGCAAGGGTACGACCCTGACCAAGGAAATGTTCCTGAACCACCTCTATGGCGGCATGGACGAGCCCGAGCTGAAGATCATCGACGTCTTCATCTGCAAGCTCCGCAAGAAGCTGGCCAATGCTTCCGAGGGACGCAACTTCATCGAGACCGTGTGGGGCCGTGGCTACGTGCTGCGCGAGCCGCACGAGCACGAAGAGCGCATCCCCGCCTGATCCGTTTACGTCGCGAGCCCTCTGGGCTCGCTCCTCCCAGCCTGGACCCCGCCGCAAATGGCGGGGTTTTGTTTTTTGGGGCCGGTCAAACGCGCGCAAGAAAAGAGCTGGCGAGAGGTGGCCTGCTGACCGGGCGACAACGCGCGGCCGCCTCGCGCAACCAGGCGATCAACGCGTAGCCGATGATGAAGCCGAAGGCGAAGGTCGGGACGATGAACGACCAGAGGAACGACCAGGCCGGGACGTGGTCGACGACTTCCATGACCGGCATCGGGCTGACCAGATGGATCGCCATCAGCACCCACAGCATCGTCGTCATGCCGCCGCCAAAGACGAGGCCATCGCGCATCCGCCGCGTAATCCGCGACCGATTGCTCCACGTCGAATCCTGCACCAGCAGAGCTGCCATGGCCGCGATCCCCCAGGGAAAGACCAGAAGCGGCAGATCGTGCCAAATCACATCGAAACGCGGCCTGTCCGGAAACTGGTAGACGTCGAACGCAGCCTGGATGATGCAAAAGATCGGGGCACTCACGAGGCCGACCATCAGGATGAAGGCGACAGGCACCCCGCCGAAAATGCTCTCATTGGCGAACGCGTATTGGCGCTTGAGGTGGTAGACCAGCGAGAAATTGATGATCAAATAGAGCGGCGTCGTCACCAGCGTGCGCAACATCGCGACATCAGGGTCGCCGGGCATGTGAACGATCCTGCCGGACCCGATCAACCACGCCAGGCACCAGACGAAAGCGAAGCCCGCCACGACCGCGACGAACTTCACGATGCCCGGCGGGTCCGGCTCCAGCGTGAAGCCGATCCCCCCTAACCTTCGTCGGCTGCGCGCGGAGGTCCATTCGCCGGCGAACGCGGCGCGCGCGGCGAACAGGAAGAGATTGTTGAGCAGGGCATCCATGTCCTTGCGCAAATCCTCCAGCATGCACCCCGCCGCGGTCTGGCCGGCGAGCTGAAGCTCGCTGACCAGGCTGTGTCGGGTCGAGAGCTGGTCGAGCGCCTGCCAATCGTCTGGCTCGACATGGCTGTCCTCCATGATCGCACCGTAGACCTCGGCGCAGCTCTTGAGCACGCGGACGGTGCGGAAGCAGAGGGCATCATAGACCGCGAGCAGATCCGCATAGAGATCGGAATTGCGCTCCATGAACGCATCATGGCCGGCGGCCCAGCGCTCGAGATGAAGCATGAGCGCCGAAATCTTGAGGAAGCGCGACTGAATCGCGGTCGATTGCACGGCGCGGAAATCGTCGATCTGATAGCCGACCCTGGACAGCTTGCGCTGCAAGCTCGGCATGTCGTCCGGATCGACCTGGAACGGCGCGGCAGCCAGCGCGTCGCGCAGCCGGAGGGCGCTGACGGGAATCCCGGCCAGCTCCTGGCAGACTTTCCGCCACGCCTTCGGCACGACCGGAATGAGCCAGACGAACATCAGGACCCAGACTGAGGCCAGCGGCGACAGCTTCTCGGGCAATACGGCATAGATGACCAGGAACGGCGTGATGAAGACCGCGAGGCCAAACAGAAACATGGGACGCGTCGTGAACGAGCGCGTTCCTTTCAGCGTGTGAAACCTGAACCAGTAGAACAGCACGACCAGCAGCGGTCCGCCGAACGACTCGATGATCGCATTCAGGGGATCTACGACATGAGCTAGCAGCACGATGAACTCCTATTGCTAGGGTTCGCTGTTGAAGGCGCGCCGGACGCAAGCCGCATCCGGCGGACCGCGTGAGAGTCAGGCAGCCTGGGCGACCATCTTGGCCTTCTGGACCAGGAGATCGATATTGTCGGGGGCCAGCGCAATCGCGCTGTCCATGTCGTTCTGGGCCTTCACCACGTCCTTGATCTGGGCATAGGCGTTGGCGCGCGACACCAGATATTTCGGCTCGTTCTCGTTCGTTGCGATCGCCGTACCGAACGCCTTGATCGCGTCCTCGACATAACCGCGCTTGTCGTCGCTGCCGGCCGCGGTCATGCTGACGATGCCCTTGATCCAGTAGAACTCCGGATTCGCCGGCTTGAGCTTGATCGCTTCGGTGATGTCGCTCAGCGCATTCTCGTAGAGCCCGACAGTCACGTTGAAATTGGCTCTCCGCACGAAATATTCCGGCTTCGCCGGGTCGAGCTTGAGCATGTAGGCGAAGCTCGCGGCCGCCTTCGGGATCTGTTTCTGCTTGTGCTGAAGCGTGCCGAGATCGAAATAGACCTTTGCAAGCCGGACCGAGAGCTCGGAATCATTGGCCAGAAGGCCATGCAGCTCCTGTCCGCGCCGTGTCAGGTCCTCCAGCGCCTCGATCGTCGTCGGCGCAATCAGCAGCGCCTCCATGAAGTCATCGCGGCGCCGTTGCAGCAATTCCTTCGAGGGACACGCCGCCTCTGGCGGGGCGACCTGCGGCTGCGGCGCTTCGACGTCGAAGATCCGGCCGTCGGACGAGCGCATGTAGAGGACGGGGATTCCCCACTCGACCCGGGACTTCTCCTGGATGAATTTGCGCGCGAGCGTCACCGCATCGTCGATCGGGCGGTTGCCGGCGAGCGCCGCGTAAAACCCTTCCGACATCGAGATCGCGGCATTGTCGGTGATCGGAAACTGCATCGCCACCACGGCGGGAAGCCATCCCGTCTTCATCAGCCCGATCGCCGGATTGCCGAAGCGATCGCCGACATTGACCCTCGCGCTCTCGCAGCAATTGAGCACGATCAGGCGCAGGCTGCGCTTTGCTCCCGTCAGCATCATCGCCGGAGGCGAACTTCTTCACCGGCTTGCCGTCCTCGTCGACCATGTCGACGAAGCCGGAAGCGCCGGCGCCCGGTAAAGCTTCCTCGACCCCGCCATGCCCGATGAAGTGGAAGATGTGCCATTCGCCTTCCAGGAGCTTCTTCATCAGGTCTTTTCCCGTCCCGCCGGGGACCCACTGGAAATCGACCTTGCCTTCATGCTGGAGCGCATCGATGCCCTTGTTGATGCGGTCGCGTTCCTTGACGACGTTGAGCTTCGGCCATTCGCTGGTCGAAGGATCGGCGATCATGCCGAGGATGCGCAGCGGTCCCTTGACGCCCATGCGGCCGACGCCGCCGGCCGTCTCGAGATAGCGCACGATGGGGCGCGTGAGGCTGACGAAGCCAGGCATGTCGTCTTCGTCGTAGAGATATTCCCAGGGCAGTCCGGCGAGATCGGCCGATTCGATGCGCAGCTTGATCCTCAGATCCTGTGCTGCGCCCTTGCTGCGTTCATAGATCCGCTGGATCGACGGCACGTCGGTAAAGACGCTGCGGAACACGCCGCGGCCGAAATCGCGCAGCACCTGTTCGCCTCGCGTGGTCGGCCCCTGGCGATTCTTCTCGTCGATCTCAAGGACGGCGCTCTCCAGTTCCCCGCGCAGCTTGGCAAGCTCACCGGGCGCGGAGAACCAGAACTTCACCTGGCTCTTCGGCGCCTCTCCGGCCGGCGACCTGACGACCCGGCCGTAATATTGCTGAGGACCGCCACCCACAGGCAGATCGGAGCCGATCTCGAGCTCGAAATCTTCGTATTCGGCAACAGGCATTTTGAGCCTCACTCAACACGATTTTGATCCGAACGAAGCATCCCCCGATTGAGCGCGGCCGATCGAAATCCCGACGACCGCAGAAACAATGTGCCAGACTATCACACACAACCTCGGGACGCATTTGTGAAGCATGTCGCACGCAGCCCGAAATGTTGCGCAGTGCCCCGGTCGCGCCGCGGAGCAGGCTGGTTTCTGGGGATCGAACCAGAAGGCCCGGTGCCACGACTAAGCGATCGTGCCAGAATTCGCGGCGTCAATCTCGGACCCTCTCCCATGATCCTGCAATCGCTCGCCGGCCTGCCCGCTTTCCTGGTCTATTTCTGCACAGGCATGATCGCGATAGTGGCATATCTGTTCGTCTACACGCGGATCACGCCGCACAACGAGTTCCAGCTCATTCGCGACAACGACCCTGCCGCAGCGATAGCGCTCGGCCTCAGCCTGCTCGGTTTCGTGGCGCCGCTGTTCAGTGCGATCGCGCACTCGGCCAATGTGCTGGACTGCCTGATCTGGGCCTTCGTCGCGCTGATCGTGCAGGTCGCCGTGTTCTATATCGTCAAGATCCCGGTGCCGAACTTGTCGGGGCGGATCGCCGCCGGTGAACTCGCTCCTGCGATTTGGCTAGGCCTGTCCTCGCTTGCCGCAGGCCTCCTCAACGCCGCCTGCATGATCTACTGATATGGCAACGAAACCTCCCAGCCAGGAGTTCGGTAAGCGCCGGCCGCGCATGCCCGCGGATCTGCCGCTGCCGACGCGGGAGCCGGTGAAGCGCTCGGGCCATGTCGCGCTCCTGGTGATGGGCACGATCGCGGTCGGCACCACCGCCTTCATATTGATGCCGCGGCGAAACTGCGATCCCACGCCTCCCGGGACAACAGTCTCCGGGGCCCCGCAGACGAACACAAATTGTAGCGGCAGTTCGTCCAGCGGCAGCGGCTCACACTGGTCGTCGCGATCGAGCTTCTACAGCAGCGACTCCTCCGGCCATTCCTCATCGGGTGGCTCCTCCGACGGAGGCTCAGGCGGCGTCACGCGAGGCGGCTTCGGCTCGTTCGCACATGCTTTCTCGGGCGGGAGCTGACACGCGAGGTTTTGAATTCAACACCGCGCGCCGGTCTGCTTTAACGCGCGCGGGAGGACACACCATGAAACGCTCGCGAAGGGTCGTGCTCACGCTGATGGGAAGCGCCGCGGTCGGCGCCGTCTCGATGGGATTCACCAGGCATGAGCGTGCCTGCGGCGCAGGTCTCGAAGCCGTGCCCGGCATCGACGGCCAGCCATATTGCCGGCCGAGCTATGGCGGCTTCGGCGGCACGCTGCATCGCATGCACGGCAGCCATGGTGGCGGTCACGGTGGTCATGGTCATGGCGGGCACGGCGGCGGCTGACACATGCAACGCATCATTTGTCCCGAGCGCGACGACTGGCAACAGACCGCTGATCAATGCGGCTTCGCCTTCCACACGATCGACGGCGAACGCTATTGGGATGAGCGCGCCTATTATGCCTTCACGCTCGATGAGATCGAGCGGTGCATCGAGACGCCGACCGGCGAGATCGACGCGATGTGCATGGAGCTTGCCGGCCGCGTGATCGGCAACGAGCAGCACTTGCGGCGTCTGAAGATTCCGGAAGCGTTCTGGGATATGATCTCAGAAAGCTGGGAGCGCGACGACCGCAGTCTTTACGGCCGGCTCGATCTCAAATTTGACGGCGATGGTCCGGCAAAACTACTCGAATACAATGCGGACACGCCAACCTCGATCTTCGAAGCCGCGGTGTTCCAATGGACCTGGCTGGAGCAAGCGATCGAGCGGCGCATCATCCCCGCGCGCGCCGACCAGTTCAACTCGATCCACGAGCGGCTGATCGCGGCGTGGAAGGACATTGCTGCGGGCAAGCACCTGCACCTCACCGGCACCACCGGCAATGAGGAAGACGCCGGCACGCTCGCTTATCTCGAAGACACCGCGCGCCAGGCGGGCCTGTCGACCACGCTGCTCGACATCGAGGAGATCGGCTGGCGCGACGACGCAGGCGGTTTCGTCGATCTCGATAACAGCGACATGGAGCTGGTGTTCAAGCTCTATCCCTGGGAGTGGATGTTCAATGACGCCTTCGGTGCCAAGCTCAAGGACGCGCCGACGCGCTGGATCGAGCCGCCGTGGAAGGCTGTTCTCTCCAACAAAGGCATCCTGCCGCTGCTCTGGGAGATGTTTCCAAACCATCCCAATCTGCTGCCGGCCTTCTTCGAGCATGATCCGCGCGCGGCCGAACTCGGCAGCTCCTACGTCCGCAAGCCGCTGCTGTCGCGCGAAGGCGCCAATGTCACGCTGGTATCTAGCGGAACGTCACTCGACGAACACGCCGGCCCCTATGGTGCGGAAGGATTTGTGCGCCAGGCGCTGTCACCACTGCCGAATTTTTCCGGCGTCTATCCGGTGATCGGAAGCTGGCTGGTGGATCACGAGCCCTGCGGACTTTCGATCCGCGAGGACGAGAGTCCGATCACCGGCAACAGCTCGCGGTTTCTGCCGCATGCGATCTTGTAGATCACCTCGCCGCGGCGACCTTCAGGGGCTGCGGCATCAATCCGCCCATCGGGCGGCCGGAGCGCGCCGAATTGAGCTGGTAGAGCCCGCGTCGATCGGAGAGCGGGCGGAACGCATCGGTGATGCCGACCACGGATTCGGCTGCGCCGAGCAAGAGCGTGCCATCGGCTTCCAGGAGCTTCGCCATGCGCTCGAAGATCACGGCCTTGGTGTCCTGGTCGAAATAGATCAGAACGTTGCGGCAGAAGATCACGTCGAACGTGCCCAGATGGGTGAAGTCCTGCAACAAATTGAGTTGGCGGAACTGCACCATCGACCGGACGTCGGCGTTGAGCTTCCAGACATCGCTCGCCTGGGTGAAGTATTTCATCAGCAGCTGAATCGGCAGGCCACGCTGCACCTCGAACTGGCTGTAGACGCCAGCCTTGCACTTCTCCAGCACTTCTTGCGACAGATCGGTGGCGACGATCTCGATACGCCAGCCGGCGAGCGCAGCGCCCATCTCCTTCAGGCACATCGCGATCGAAAAGGGCTCCTGCCCGGTCGACGAAGCGGCCGACCAGATGCGCAACGACTTCCGCGCGGCGCGAGCCTGGATCAGGCCGGGCACGATGCTGTTGCGCAGATGATCGAACGGAATCTTGTCGCGAAAGAAGAACGTCTCGTTGGTGGTCATGGCCTCGACCACATCGGTCGCCAACCGTCCATCACCATTCCTGATCTTCAGCACGAGATCAGGGATGCCCGGCAAGCTCGCCTTGCGGGCCAGCGGCAGCAGCCGGCTCTCGACCAGATATTGCTTGTCGGGCGAGAGATCGAGACCTGAGCGTTCTTTCAGGAACTTGCGCAGATAGTCGTAGTCCGCGGGCGTCACGAGCGGTCTCCCGCGAACAGGCGGTTGACCTTGGCGCCGATCTGGTTGAGCGGCAGGATCGCAGCGCAGATGCCGGCATTGGCAGCCGCACCGGGCATGCCCCACACCACGCTGGACGCTTCGTCCTGCGCGATCACGCTGCCACCGGCGGCGACGATGTCCTTGCCGCCGCGCATGCCGTCCGAGCCCATGCCGGTCAGGATCACGGAGAGGATGTTGCCGTGCCAGATGTCGATGGCGGAGGTGAAGAGCGGATCGACCGCGGGCTTGCAGAAATTGACGGCGGGGCCGTCGTCGAGCGCAATCGCAGCGTCCGCGCCGCTGCGCACGACGCGCATGTGCTTACCGCCCGGCGCGAGATAGATGCGGCCCGGCTTCACGGGCTCACCGTCAACCGCTTCGGCTGCCGGCTTGCGGCTCGTGCGCGCCAGATGCTCGGCAAGAATGGTGGTGAATGTCGGCGGCATGTGCTGGGTGATCAGCACCGGGAAGCGGTCGATCACAGGGCCGAGCTCGGTGACGAGCGCCATCAGCGCCTGCGGGCCGCCGGTCGAGGAGCCGATCAACAGCACCTTGGGCGCCTGGGTCGAGAACGCTCGCGTCGAGAGCGAGCCTGACGACAGGGTATGCAGAGCGGGAGCCGGTGCGGCGGGCCGCGCAATGATCGGTGCACGTGGAGCCGGTGCAGCAGCAGGGCTCGCGGGCGCCAGTGGCGGGCTCGAGACGGCGGGCTTGCGACGCAGCCGTGCGCCGAGATGACGGATCTTCTGGATCAGATCGTGATGGAAGATATCAGCGGCGGACATCTCGCGCGTCGATTCCGGCTTCGGAATATAATCGGCCGCGCCGAGCGACAGCGCCTTGAAGCTGATCTCCGCGTTGCGGCGGGTCAGCGTCGAGGCCATGATGATGACGAGATCGCGCTTCTTCGCGAGCAGTCGCGGCAGCGCCGAGATGCCGTCGAGCTCCGGCATTTCGATGTCGAGCACGGCGACATCAGGGTTGATACGTTCGAGCTGGTTGACCGCCTCGAGTCCCGTGCGCAGCGAAGCCGCGACCTCCATGTCGTGCTCGGCTCCGATCCAGCGCGAGATCAGACCGCGTATGACGACAGAGTCGTCGACAATCATCACCCGCAGCGGCCCAGCGTCACGCGACGGGCTCATGGTCGAATTACCTGCGAACGCAACACTCATTACTCACCAACTCAGACTGAAACGGTTCAGTTGAAAACAAACGCCGAAGGAGCCGCTTCTGCCTCCGGTGTTCGCTCAGATCAAGCCGACTTCCTGGAACTTCGCTGTCACGATGTCCTTGTCGAAGGGCTTCATGATGTATTCGTTGGCGCCGGCGTGTAGCGCGCGCGCGATATGCGCCACGTCGTTCTCGGTGGTGCAGAACACGACTTTGGGCTGGTCACCACCGGGCATGCGGCGGAGATGGCCGAGGAACTCGTAGCCGTCCATGACCGGCATGTTCCAGTCGAGCAACACGGCATCGGGCAGCCCGCGCTTGCAGGCCTCGAGCGCCTTCTCGCCGTCCTCGGCTTCGAGAATCTGGAAATCGAGGCCTTCCAGGATCCGGCGAGCAACCTTGCGGATGACGCTGGAATCATCAACGACGAGACACGTTCGCATGTGAACCTCTGCTTCCTATCCCCTGTGCGGGGTACTTCCAACTGCAGGCACGGCGGCGGCGACGCCGCCTATCAGGCTGCCATCATCTCGGGCGCGAGCTCGAGAACGCGATCGACGTCGAGGACGACCATGAGCTGGCCGTCGAGACGGTGGACACCGCCGGCGAGCTTGGCCATGCGGGGGTCGAGGTTGACGGGGTTCTCTTCCTTGCCGTCCTCGGAC